>ENA-OUOG01000940-OUOG01000940.1-marine-metagenome-genome-assembly--contig:-NODE-940-length-35562-cov-6.121234_pt1 | contig 35562 bp, 21 predicted proteins | sample MGYA00248635_ERZ508505 | MGnify/ENA primary metagenome ERZ508505 (study PRJEB26176, sample SAMN06267871) | marine metagenome | isolation source: Saanich Inlet, British Columbia, Canada | place: Pacific... | reverse complement strand
GCGACGCGCCGAGGAGCGCGAGATGTCTCCCCGACGACCCGCAGGGACTCCATGAGCGAACGCACCGAGCGACGCGCGGTCTCAGCGAACGACGGGAGGAGGCTGTCGCGGCCGTGTTTCTCTTTTCTCCGCTCGTCGAAATACTCGGTTTCCTCCGGACCGGACGCGCCGCCGAGTTTCAATCTCGACCCGTCGCGCGCGGCGCGCTCGGCGTCCTCGTCCGCCTCCACCTCCGCCAACGCCGCGGCCAGCGCGCGCACCGCCTCCGCGTGCCCCCTGGCCGCGGCGTAGTGCAGCGCGGTGGCGCCGCGCGCGTCGCAGGCCCAGGGGTCCGCCGCGCCCGCCTCAAGCATCAGCGCGACCACCTCGGCGCTCCCCCCCGCGGCGGCGCACACCAGCGGGGGCATCTCCGCCGGCGCCCCCGTCTTCGCGCCCGCGGCGAGCAGCGTCGAGACGCACGCGAGCTCTCCCAGCGAGCACGCCAGCTGAAGCGGCGTCGCGCAGACGGAGGGGCCGGTGGGAGGATGCTTTTGTGGCGTCCGCGCGTGCGTTTCGGAATCCCCAGCCGCCGCCTCCGCCCAGAGCGCTTTTTTGTGCGACGCGGCGCGCCCCGCGACGGCGGCGTCCGCGGCGGGCGCGAACGCGCCGGACGCGCACGGCGCGGGAGCGTCTAAATCTGCGCCCTGGTCGACGAGCAGCCGCAACAGATCGGCGCGCGAGTGGCGCACGGCGACCAGCGCGGGAGACGCCAACGCGCATGTCGCGTTTTGTTTTTCGCTTTCGTGTTCCGCGCGTGTTCCGCGCGGATCGAACGTCGCGGATCCTTCGTCGTCGTCCGTCTCTACGCCTTCCTCCGCGCGCGAAGGCGAAGGCGAATCAAAAAGCGCGCCGCCGTCGTCCGGGTCGGCGCCGCGTTCGAGGAGGAGCTCGCAGAGCTCCGCGGCGCCGCCGGCGACCGCCGCGGCGAGCGGGGACGCGCCGCCCGCGAAGCGCGCGGAGGGAGAAGCGCCCGCGTCGAGGAGCGCGCGCGCGACGCGATACGCGCCGGAGGTTTCCGTTATCGTCTTTTTGGTTAACGAGACTCGTTCTGGTTCGTTTTCGAGCGTGGAAGACGCCGCCGCGACGTCCGGCGGCGAACAAGTCGGCGCCGAGCGGCGCGCGCTTTTTTGGCGCGAGAACGCCACCTCCAGCGGCGTGCGGCCTTCGCGGTCGCGCGCGTCCAGAGAGAAGACGCGCTTCTTCTCTTGGCTTTTTCTCACGTGGTCCGCGTGGTTTCGTGAAAACGAAAGCCCGCAGGCTTGGATGACCTGCGCCGCGCACTCCGGGTCCGGCGACCGCGCCGCGGCGTGCGCGGCGTTCCCGCGCGTCACCGGGCAGAGCACCTCAACCGACGCGCCAGCCGCGAGGAGCGCGCGCGTCGCGCGGGGCGCGCCCGCGGCGACAGCCGTGAGCAGAGCCGTGCCCGGGGTTCCGTCGGGGTCGTCGGGATGCGCGCCAGCCGCGAGGAGACGCTCGATATCGTCCGCTCGGTCCGACGCGGCCGCGTCGCGAAGCGCGCCCGGCGCGACGCGGCCCGCATCCGCGGCCTGGCGTTCCGCCGTGCCGCCGCGCGCGTCGAAATGCGCCGCGCCAGCGTCTGATTCGTCCCCCGAGACCCCGGCAGGCGCCATCCGCGCGTCCGGAGGGACGAAGGGACGTGCCCGCGCACGTCCGCCTCCGCCCCCGGGGCCGCCCCTCACCGGTCGCCTCCGCGCGGCGAGCAGTGCCGACCTCTCGGAGTTTCGTCGTGGTTCTCTGAACGAAAAATCGCTGCCCGTCAAACTCCGAGTGCCGCATTTGGCTTCAAATCTCCACACTGTGCCCGGCGCGCGGACGCACGACGACGACGCGATGCCGACGACGGTGAAGGACGCGATCAAGGCGTTCGAGGCGGCGAAGGAGTGCGTCGCCGCCGAGGCCGAGAAGGTGCGCGCCCGTGACGCCCACGCGTCCCCCCGTCCCCGCGCTTCGAGCCACCGGACCGTTCACACGCTTTCCTCACGCCTCGTTTCGCGCGGTCGCCTGACACCCCACACCCCGTCCCGCGCGCGTGCCTCCAGGTCCTGCTGTACGCGCAGGAGCCCCCCATCGAGAAGATGGACGCGAGCCTGGCGACGCTCAAGGCGTGCAAGCACCTGAGCCTCTCCACGAACAACATCGAGAAGATCGGCTCGCTGGCGGGCCTGGAGAGTTTGCAGATTCTGTCGCTCGGGAAGAACCAGATCAAGAAGCTGGAGAACCTGGACGGCGTCGGGGAGACTCTGGAAGAGCTTTGGATCTCGTACAACCTCATCGAGCGCCTGACGAACATCGACAAGCTCCCGAAACTGCGCGTGCTGTACATGTCCAACAACAAGCTGGAGAACTTCAAGGAGCTCGACAAGCTCGCGGGTCTCGCGTCGCTGCAGGAGCTGTTGTTGGTTGGGAACCCGCTGCACGCGTCGGCGGAGAAGCCGGATGAGCTCGGGTGCGAGTACCGCGTCGAGGTGCTGAAGCGCGTGCCGCAGCTGGTCAAGCTGGACGGCATACCCGTGGACGTGGACGAGCGCGAAGCGGCGAAGAAGGCGCTGGAAGAACCGGAGGAGTGAGTCTCAGGGAATTGTTGTAACACGTACTCGCGTTCGGCGGTTGATGAGGTTGTTGCACGTTTTTATCGAGTCGTCCTCCTCTTTGCTGCGAGCGTCGACTTATTATGACGACCGTCCGGAAGTCGAGTTCGGACGAAAACCGTGCCTGAAATCGACGCGACTGGCGTTTGATGAGAGATGGAACGAAAGCGCTCCGCGAAGCCGAATACTCTCGTCTCCTTACAACGTCAAGACCCGTCCCACGAGACGAGGCGCACACCCCGACGACGCACACACGCGCGTGCGCCCGCACGCGCGTCTCTGCCGTCGAATGCCGCCCCCCCCTCGGCTCGCGGCGCGCCGCGCGCCGCGCCCCCGACTATTCACCGCCTGCTACGAAAAGAATGCATCCTCCGTCCCCTCCAGCCGCTTAGCGGATAGCCTTGCGGGAGTGGGGCAGGAGACCCTTAATCAGGGGGATCTGCTCACGGCCAATCTGGCGCTCACCGCTCAGGCGCTTCTTGTGGCGCGTGCTCATGTGGGAGTTCAAGTGCTGCTTCCCCGGGCGCCTGTGCAGAACCTGTTTCGCGCGCGAATCGGGAAAAGAAAAAGGGGAGAGGCGAGGCGGTCAGCTGCTGGGTCGGGGCGGAAAGGCTTTCCGGGGCACCATAGGGAATCGGGAAGACTCCTGCGAGCGACGCTTCTTTCGGTCGCGCGCGCGCCTCCTCTCGCCGGTTGGCGAACCGTGCCGCGATCGGCGTTCCCTTCGCGTTCGCGGTTTGCGCGAATGTTCTGTCGCTCCGACTTGTGACGAACAAACCCTGAACCCTATTCGGCGATGGATGGCTTATCCGCGCGCGTCGGGAACGCGCGCGCGCGCGTGATGCGAGCCTCGGAGGCGGGCGGAGACGTACCTTTCCGCTGGCGGTGATCTTGAACCGCTTGGCCGCCGACTTGTTGGTCTTGGCCTTACCGTGACCGGGCTTCGCCTTGGTCTTGCACACCGTCATCGCCACCGCCTTGGTGGCCACGGGAGCGGGCTTCGCGGCGAGGCGCACGGCGGAGATGGCCTTGCGGAAACCGAGGCCGGAGACCTTCGCGGGGGCGGCGAGGCGCGCGGTGGACATCGTGAAAGACGCCATGGTGCTCTTCGAACGTGAGAGAAGGGCGCGACGAGAGGTCTCGACGGCGCACGCTCGAATGCCGCGCGGTGCGCGGAGCGCGCGCTCCTCACGGCGCTCACGGGAAAATCGCAGCCACGTCGCTTTTTGCGAAAAGCGTCTTTTTAGACATTTTCTGAGACTGTTCGTTCATACGGTACGGTCGTTATCCTCAGACTGCGAGCGCACTCGTCCAGAGTCGCGTTCGGTGGATTCCGTGGATCGCGTCGACGCACTCTGAACCGTCGAACCGAACAGCGGGCGATGACCGCCCGCCAGTTGTCGCCGCGTTCCAGAGAGTCGCGACGCGGGTGAGAAAGGCGTCGCGCGGGATGTTGGCGCGCGAGATGCGTGGGACGGATGCCGTGCGCGAGACGTTCACCGCGCAGGCGGCGACTCGGGCCGCCGGCGCGTCGTCCAGCGCAGGATCGTTCCCCGTCGGCGGCGCGTTTTCGTCCCCGACGCATCGATCGGCCGTTCCCGCGTTCACCGCGCACTCCAACGCGGAGGGCTCGTCCGGGCCCGGCGTTGTGGCGGTGTGCAAGTCGCTCTTCGCGGGCGGGGTCGCGGGCGGGGTGTCGCGCACCGCGGTCGCGCCGCTGGAGCGCCTGAAGATCCTGCAGCAGGTCGCGGGGAGCAGCACGCGCGTGTACAACGGCGTGTGGGGAGGCTTGGCGCACATCTGGAAAACCGAGGGCGTTCGCGGGATGTTCAAGGGCAACGGCGCTAACTGCATACGCATCGTCCCCAACTCCGCGTCCAAGTTCCTGGCGTACGAGTACCTGGAGGGCGCGATCCTGGCGCGGTCGCGAAAAACGGACCCCGAGGCGAAGCTCGGGCCGCTCACGCGACTGTGCGCCGGCGCCGGCGCCGGGATCTTCGCGATGAGCGCGACGTATCCCCTGGACATGGTGCGCGGCCGCCTGACCGTGCAGGTGGACGGCAAGGGCGACAAGCAGTACAGATCCATGTCGCACGCCGCGCGGGTGATCATCAAGGAGGAAGGCATGAAGGCGCTGTACAGAGGATGGCTCCCGTCCGTCATAGGGGTCATCCCCTACGTCGGGCTGAACTTTGCGGTGTACGGCACGTTGAAGGATATCGTCGCCGTCGACGTGTACGGGCTGCGCAGCGCCAAGGAGCTGGACGTGGCGTCCGGGCTGGCGTGCGGAGGCGTCGCGGGCGCGATCGGGCAGACCGTGGCGTACCCGTTCGACGTGTGCCGGCGGAGACTGCAGGTGTCGGGGTGGCAGGGCGCGGCGGCGCTGGCCGACAAGGGGAAGGAAGCGGCGCACGACGTGCGCTACAAGGGGATGGTGGACTGCTTCGTGAAGGTTGTTAGACACGAGGGCGTCGGCGCGCTGTTCCACGGGCTCTCCGCGAACTACGTCAAGGTGGCACCCTCCATCGCCATCGCGTTCGTGTGCTACGAGGAAATCAAAAAGGTACTCGGGGTGGAGCTCTACATCTCCTCGGGGTGACAGGACACGCGGGGGGCGAGTCGGGTCGGGTCTATTACTTTAGTACCGAAGGTTGGTTGACTAATTGCTTTCGGTATCACTCTAAAAGGATGGAGTCTTCGTCGTCCGCGCCCCGCTCACCGTCGCGCGCTCGCAGCGCCCGGAGCCCTCGACGCCTTCGTGCCACTCCCGCGCCCTTCCCGGGGGGAAGGCTCGTAAGGGTACACGCGCGTCCCGCGGCGCGAGCGCGAAGGCGGCGCGACTCTCGGCGCCGAGAGAATACCTCTTTCCTCCGCCGAGCTTCCGTCGGCGCTCGACGCGTCAGACGCGCGCTCCAGCGGCGACGTCGGCGATCCCGGGCGTAGGTACGCGTCGCGCGCTTGCTCTTCTCTCGCGTCGAATCCTTCGAACGTGGAACGCGAGAAAAACACGGGCGGCGCGTGCGTCTCCGCGGAGGGAAACGCGAGGTCCGCCAGCAAGGCTCTCCGAGCTCGCTCGAACGCCTCCTCGAGTCCGTCGGACGTCAACGAATACGTCGACGCGCGCGTGTACGTATTTGGTCTCGGCGTCTTTTCCGCGAACGACGGGTCGACAGTCGACACCACGGCGACGCACGCGGCGTCCCGGTACGTTTTCAGCGTCCCGTTCGCCTCCTCCAAGACACACGGCTCGGACGCGAACGCGCGCAGAGTCACGAAGAGCGTCTCTTTGTCTTCTACGGAGTCTCCGCGAAAAACGGGAAACGCGAGCGTCTCCGTCAAAGTCGCGAACGTCCCGTCCCCGCGACGCGCCGCCTCGAGCATCGCGGCGGCGCGCCGTCGGAGCGCGAGCCACTCGTTTGACGCCGCGCGCGCCGCCGGCGCCAGCAGGTCAGGCAGAGGCGACACGGTGTGCGGCGCCGGCGTTCGGGGAGAGGCGTCTTCGTCTTCGATCGAGACGGCCGGGAGAGGAGGCGCGTCGAAACGACGCGTCTCGTCGTCGTCCTCGTCGAAATCGACCGGGACTCCGGGAGCTTCCTCCCGCGCCAACGAAAGAAACGCGTGCGCGGCGCGCACGCCCGCCACCGCCGCGAGCGCGCCCAGCCACCTCTTCGCGAGGCTCGCGGTTCGACCGAGCACGTTCGTGGCCACGTACCCGGCGTGGAACCCGGCGAACAGCTCGAGCGTCGCGTCCGTTTGCGTCTCATCCGGCCCGCCCGTCTCCGCGGCCAGCAGGTCGGCGTCGACGACGCCCGCGACGGCGCGGCGCGCCGCGACGGCGAAGGCACGCGCGACGATTCGCGTCTCGGTGGCCAGCGCGTCGTCGTCCGCCTCGGGATCCGCGAGCACGGCAACGATGGTGCCCTCCCTGGACTCCTGCGTCGCCACGGCGAGCCCGTCCAGCCGAAACACCGAGCGCGGCGCCGCGATGCCACCGGCCAGGCTGTGCATCGCGCACAGCATCGCGCACAGAGGCCGCGTGCGGACGCGCGGCGCGTCGCGATGCTGGGAGAAAGCGTTGACCAAGCATCCGGAGGTCTTCGTCACAACCACGCACCCGCGCACCCGCGGCTCCCGCGGCTCCGGCGCGGCTGAATCGCGGTCGTCGGTGCTCACGGACACCATGGACAGCCGCACGGACTGAGACCGGCGCCTGGACCCCGCGCGGGCCGACATGGGCGCGCGGCCGACGTGTGAAATGAATGGCGAAAAACCACGACAGCCGGACGCGAAAGGCGAAAAGCCTTTTTTTTCACACGAAGTGCTCTTGTGAAAAATCAACTCGTTTTCGTTTCGCTCGCTCCCGCCCCGCCTCGGCGCTCCGCCTCCGCCTCCGCCTCCGCCTCCGTCTCTCGGCTCACGCCTTCGCCTTTTGCTTCTTCTCCTCCGCCATCTTCTTGAGCTGCGCGCGCATGGCCGGGCCGAGCGAGGCGTACGCGTCGTCGTCCACGGTCACCTTCTCCGAGGCGGCGACGTACTCGGGCAGCCGGTCGAAGTTGAGGTAGCGGTAGGTGTCGCCGGCGGTGGCGTCGAGCTGCCCGGCGTACTCGAGGTACTCCTCGGGCGTGGGCAGCCTGCCGACGATGGCCGCGACCGCGGCGAGCTCAGCGGACGCCAGGTACACGTTCGCGCCCTTGCCGAGCCGGTTGGGGAAGTTCCTGGTGGACGTGCTCACGACGGTGGACTTCTCAGCGACCCTCGCCTGGTTACCCATGCAGAGCGAGCACCCGGGCATCTCCGTGCGCGCGCCCACCGCGCCGAAGGTGGCGTAGTAGCCCTCGGCGGTGAGCTGCGCCTCGTCCATCTTGGTGGGCGGCGCGACCCACAGTCGGGTGGGCAGCTGCGTGTTCTCCGCGTGCGCCTTAAGCAGCTTGCCCGCGGCGCGGAAGTGCCCAATGTTGGTCATGCAGCTCCCGATGAACACCTCGTCCACCTTGTCGCCCATCACCTCCGACAACAGACGCGCGTCGTCGGGGTCGTTGGGCGCGCACAGCACCGGCTCTTTGATGTCGTCCATGTTGATGTCGATCGTCGCGAAGTACTCCGCGTCCGGGTCGGCTTTCAAGAGCTTGGGCTCAGCCAGCCACGCCTCCATGCCCGCGATGCGACGCTCGATCGTCCTCCGGTCGCCGTAGCCGGCGTCGATCATCCACTTGAGCATCACGATGTTGCTCTCGAGGTACTCGCGAATAGGCGCCTCGTCCAGCGCGATGGTGCACCCCGCCGCGCTGCGCTCGGCGGAGGCGTCCGAGAGCTCGAACGCCTGCTCGCACTTGAGGTGCTCCAGACCCTCGATCTCCAGAATGCGCCCGCTGAAGATGTTCTTCTTGCCCTGCTTGTCCACCGTGAGGTGCCCCGCCTTGATGGCGTAGTACGGGATGGCGTGCACCAGGTCGCGCAGCGTGATCCCGGGCTGCATCGTCCCCGAGAAGCGCACCCGCACCGACTCGGGCATGTCCAGCGGTATGACGCCCGTCGCGGCGCCGAACGCCACCAGACCGGAGCCCGCGGGGAAAGAAATGCCGATGGGGAAGCGCGTGTGCGAGTCCCCGCCCGTCCCGACGGTGTCCGGCAGAAGCATGCGGTTGAGCCAGGAGTGGATCACGCCGTCGCCCGGGCGCAGGCTCACGCCGCCGCGGTTGCGGATAAAGTCGGGCAAAGTGTGGTGTGTGATGACGTCCACCGGCTTGGGATACGCCGCGGTGTGGCAGAAGGACTGCATGACCAGGTCGGAGGAGAACCCGAGGCACGCCAGATCCTTGAGCTCGTCCCGAGTCATCGGGCCGGTGGTGTCCTGGCTCCCCACCGTGGTCATCTTCGGCTCGCAGTACGTCCCGGGCAGGATGCCGCCCTCCACGCCGCACGCCTTCCCGACCATCTTCTGCGCGAGCGTGAACCCCTTGGCCGAGCCGGGCGGGTTCTGCGGCAGCCGGAACACGTCCGACTGCGGCAAGCCGAGCGACTCGCGCGCGCGGCTCGTCAGGCCTCTGCCGATGATCAGGTTGATGCGCCCGCCCGCGCGCACCTCGTCCAGCAGCACTTCCGTCTTGAGTTTAAACGTCGCGATGACGTCGTCGGTGCCGTGTCTTTTGGCGACGCCCTCGTACGGGAACACGTCGACGACGTCGCCCATGTGCATGTTCGAGACGTCCATCTCGATCGGCAGCGCGCCGGAGTCCTCCATGGTGTTGAAGAAGATGGGCGCGATCTTGCCGCCGATGCACAGACCCCCGGTTCTTTTGTTGGGCACGTGCGGGATGTCGTCGCCCATGAACCACAACACCGAGTTGGTGGCGGACTTTCTAGACGACCCGGTGCCGACGACGTCGCCGACGTACGCGATGGGGTGCCCCTTCTTTTTCAACTCCTCGATCTGCGCGGGCGCGTCCGTGATGCCCTCGCGCGGGTTCTTGAGCATCGCCAGCGCGTGCAAGGGGATGTCCGGCCTCGACCACGCGTCCGGCGCGGGGCTCAAGTCGTCCGTGTTGGTCTCGCCCGTCACCTTGAACGTCGTGAAGGTGATCTTTTTAGGAACCTCCGGTCTGTTCGTGAACCACTCCGCGTTCGCCCAGCTGCGCATCACGCGCTCGGCGTGCTTGTTCCCGGCGCGCGCCTTCGCCTCGACGTCGTGGAACGCGTCGAACATCAGAAGCGTCATCGAGAGCTTGTCCGCGGCCACCTCCGCGAGCTCATCCACGTCCAGCGCCTGGATCAGAGGCGCGATGTTGTACCCGCCCTGCATGGTGCCCAGGATCTCGACGGCTTTCCGCTTGGACACCAAGGGGGAGGTCGCGGTACCCTCCAGCACCGCGGTGAGCCAGCTCGCCTTGACGTACGCCGCCTCGTCCACGCCGGGAGGCACGCGATTCTCGAACAGGTCCATCAGCGCCGCCTCGTCGCCCTTGGGGGGGTTCTCCAGCTGCTCCACCAGCGAAGCCACCTGCTTCGCGTCCAAAGGCTTGGGCGCGATGTTCTCCGCCGCGCGCTCCGCGACGTGCGCGTCGTACTCGGTCAGGAACGTGGACGCCGCGCGCGAAGAGAGCGCCGCGCAGGGGGGGAGGAGCGAAGAGGGGATCAGTGCGCGCGCGCCGAGGCCACCGCGCGCGGCGGCGAGCGCCGCTCGGCGCGCGGACGAGGCCACGGGCGCGATCAAGGTGGCGACCCCTCTGGATGCCCCAGAGACGCCCACCTTGGCGCAGGGGCGCGCCAGCAGGCGGCGCACCGCGCGGCCGTTGCGAAGCATCGTGGCTGCGGTGGGGCGAGACAAGACGGCAGAAGGGAAGCGCGACGGTCAGTCTCGGGTTCCCGACGCGAGGAGCGCCGCTCGGCGCGCGGACGCGCACGCCGCCCGAACTATAGGGGAAGATGGACAAAAGTGTCCATCGGGATGTTAAAATATCCGATCGAGAAGCGGCGCGCGCGCGATTCAGTCGAACGGGCGCGCGCGTACCTCGCGTGTCTTCACACCGGAGACGAGCCTTTCGGACGGGACGGTCGAGCAGTCGCCGCGTGCGCGTCCGGTTCTGGCGAGGGACGCACAGGCGCGACGGACGCCTGTTGCGCTTTATTGCCTGAAAGGTTTTTCGGGCGGGTTTGTCACATTTCACAACGCGATTCTTGCAGACTGTATGCTCTCTGACCTTCGGGTTGGCGCCCTTTCTCGCGACGCTTCGATCACTGCATGGCACGGCAGAATCGGGCTCGGGAGATTCTGCGATTCGCGAGTTCGTCGCCCGCGCAGCCACCCACGTCGGACGGATAGGTCGCCTCGTTCATCACTTCGCCGTGCTCGCGCGCCGCGACCGACGCCCGTCCCGGACCCGCCCGCACGGAGGCTCTCCGTTGACCCGCCCGCCCCCGCACGACCGCGATGTTCGCCGCGGGTGTCGCGACTCGCCCCGCGGGGCTCGCGTTCCGCGCCTCGCCCGCCTCGGCGCGGATAGCGCCGGCGCTGCCCGGCTCGTCGTCCCCGCGCGGACGCGCGCTGGTGGTGCGCGCCGGGAAGAACCAGAAAGTGAAGAAGATGAAGGCGAGTCAGGTGAACAAGAAGCGTCAGGAGTTCATCGAGCAGGATAACGAGAAGGACCAGCTCGCCGCGCAGATGCGCGCGGCCGCGCGCGCGGCTTCTCTCGCGTCCAATCCCGATCGCTCCGCCGACGACGACGCCGGCCGCGCGCCCGGCGCGTCCTTCGAGGACAAACTCGCGGCCGTGCGCGAGCAGGGCGCGGCCGTGCGCGAGGCGAAGGCGGCGGCGGCGCCCACGGTGATGGACGAGATCATCGCCGGCGGGCAGGGCGGAAAGAAGCTCGGATCCATCTACGACCGCGCGCCGGAGGCGCCCTCTGGGATCACGCTCGGACAAGTCGGCGGCAAGACGGAGGAGGATGACGAGTTGAACGGGTTGGTTCGCATCGCGTCCGGGATCCTCGCCGTCGGCCTGCTCCTGGTGTTCCTGCCCTCTGATCTCACCGCGGGCGCGCCCGTGCCCCAGAAGCAGCTCACGCCGGAGGTGCTGGAGCAGGTCAAGGACCGCGCGGCGGAGTACGAGAAGCAGCTGGCGTCGGAAAACGCGGGCGACGTCGTCAAAGGCTTGCGGGGCGCCGCCGAGTCGTACGTCGTGCTGGAGGACTACGCCGCCGCGGCGCCTCTGCTGCAGCGTCTGAACGAGCTCGAGCCCTCCGTGGAGAACACCGGCAACCTCGCGGACGTGTGGCAGGCTGCGGGCAAACCCGCGAAAGCCGCGGAGGCGTACAGAGAAGCCGTCGCCGCCGAGTGGTCCGGCGAGAAACCGAGCCCGACGCTGCTCAAGGGGCTGGTGGATGCGCTGTCCAAGGATGGGCGGCACGGCTTGGCGCTGAGCTACGTGAACGACTTCCGCGCGAAGGGCACGACGGACGACGTGGACGCGACTCTGCTGGAGGCGCGCGTGTACAGCGGGTGGAAGGGGCACGGCAAGGACGCCGAGGAGGCGTACGCGCGGGTGATCGCCGAGCACCCGGAGGATTTCCGCGGGTACCTCGCCAAGGGTGTTTTTTTCAGAGAGATCGGCAAGCCCGGCGAGGCGGACAACCTGTTCAGGCAGGCCAAGAGCCTGGCGCCCAGGGAGATGGCGGACGTCGTCAACGTCGTCGTGCAGCAGGCGAAGCAGCAGAACTGAATGAAATATAACACAGAGCGTGACGCGCGACTCGCGACCGAAAAAATGAAACGAATCGTCCCGTGCTCGACGCGGACGTTGATTTGGTCGTTCGTACGGGAGCGAAGTGCACCGTGCCACTCTGGCCCGACGAGACTTGGCCGGTTTTTATTTTCCGCGCGATGTTGCTCCGGCGCGAGCACTTCGACGCACGCAGCACACGCGCATCGGACGACATGGCGGCGGTTCAGTACTTCGGCAACGGTACGGACGCGTTCGCGCACCCGCGGCGCGCGGGTTTCGCTCGGAACCCGCCCGCAACGCCGTTCGACGGAAACCCTACTCGATTCGTTTTCGTCTTCGTCCCACCGCGCGACCGCATCTGACCACTTCCCCCCACCCGTCCACGCGCAGCTGCCAAGGTGTACGTGGCCACGGAGGCCGCTATCGGCTTGGGCCTCGGCCTCGTCGCCGGTGCCGTCTGGAAGGTACGCCTCGAGACATGCGGAACCCGAGCCCCGACGCGCAATCGCTGGCCCGCGGCACCCCGCAGCCCCACCCCCTGAGACGGAAAAATATCCGCAACACGGAGACGAGCCGCGTTTCTCCTTTGACATTCGAACCATCTTCATCTCGGCTGACCCGACTCCCCGCTCCTCCCCCCGCAGAACTGGCACTGGCAGACCAAGCGCGATGTGGAGGCGTTCTACGCCAAGGGCAAGTGAGCGGTCTGGAAGGCGCTTTTTGTGCGCTTCGGAAGCGACAGAGCGTCGTCGGAAGCGTCTCTCGCCGCGAAGACGTCGTCGGGAATGAGACATGATGTAACACAGAGTTGAGAAATAAATCTCCCTCCGGTGATGTGTTAAACTAGTCACTACGCGTACCATGACTCCGCCGCTATAATACCTTCTGTCATTCGCTGAACAGTTTCCTGACATCCTCGAGCCGCGCGGGCAGAAGCGTGACCGGACACGCGCTGTGTTTTTGGATGTGCGAAGTCAGGCACGCGTGGCAACACACGTACCCCGAGCACGCCGGCGCCGCCGGCGAAACCGCCGGCGACGCGCCGCACAGCGGGCACGCGCCCTCCCTCAGCGCGACGCCGTCTCTGTGCGGCGGCGGCGTCGGCGGCGGCGGCGGCACCGGCAACGCGAGCGAGCCTGTGACTTTCTCCTCCGCCGTGCCGTACCACCACTCCATCAGCTTGAACCCCACGACGCACAGCATCAGACCCCCCTGCGCGTAGTCCGCCGCGAAGTGGCGCGCGCGGAGCAAAGGCGGACCCAGTATGCGCGTGACGAAGGATGACGCGGGACTTCTTGAGAGCGACGCCACAGCCTCTGTTCTAGCCGTTTCCAGCTCCACACGCCTCTGCATGGCCTCGCGCGCGGACGTACGCGCGACGCGCACGCCCACCAGCGCCAGCGCGGGGTCGTGCGTCTCGCCGCCGCCCAGCAGGAATCGAACCCAGTGCGCGAGCGTCGCCGCCTCCCAAACCGCGTGCGCCGCAGGGTACGCGCGCACGAAAAGAGTTTCGCAGCCATCCTCAAACGCCGCGCGCGAAAACCGCGATACACGTCGATTCGTTCGCGAGTCCGCCACAGCGTTATGTCCGTCCCGCCTTTGCGTTCCCGAAACGACCCCTCGTGTTTCACCGCGCGGTGACGGGGCCGTGGTGAACCGCCCGAACGCGCCGAGTAACCCCCGCCGCGTCGCGAGCGATTCCTCGAAATCCGCGGAGGCATCCTCCGACGCGACCTCCGAGTCGGCGTCGCCGCGCGCGTCTCGCCGCGCGGCAGAGGTCCCATCGAGATGGTTTCTCCCGCCGGCGCCTCGCCTTGCTTCCCCGCCGAACTCGTCCGCGCCCAGGATGGCGCCCGCGACGGCGTCCGCGTCCGTGGCGTGCTCGAGGCCGCGCGCGCGCGCCAGCTTAGCGTACAGCTTGTCGAGTTTCGCGCGCGCGTAAGGCACGGCGACGAGGAGCGCCACGGACGCGATCCTCTGCGACTTGGTCATGCGTCTCGCGGCGCTGTGCGGCGCCGGGCGCGACGCGGGTTCGGTCCGCGGGAGTTTCGAGCCGCGTGCGCGCGTCCTCTGCAGGCCGTACAGGCCCTCCGCCAAGGACCCGTCGCTCGTGGCGAAGCTGTGCCACTCCACCAGGAGCATGAAGAGCGCGAAAGCCTCGTCCTCGTGGTCCAGGAGCCGCGCCAGCGAGGGGCGGCGGGACACGAGCACGCCCACCGAGTACACCAGCGCGGCGCGCAGCGAGGGGACGAGCTTGTCCGCGGCGACCAGCTCGAAGAACGTGGGGCGGTCATCGCCCCCCTCCGACGAGGAGGGGACCTGCATCGCGCGTCCCCTTCTGGGAGACGACAACCGAAAGATTTAGTATTGTTCGTTTTCTCGGCTCGGTGAAAACTCACGTGCATTCGGTGCCGCGCCGCGACGCCATGTACGGCGGCGGGCGCGGCGGCCGGGGCCGGGGCCTAGGCCGAGGTGGGGGCCGAGGCGGCGACTTCGGCGGGCGCGGCGGCGGCGGCAGAGGCGGAGGTGGTCAGAGATGGTGGGACCCGGAGTGGCGCAACGCGAAGCTCGCAGCGATGCGAGAGGAGAGCGGTCGAAGTCGCGTGGACCTCGACGAGGACGCGGTGCTCGAGGACATGCGCGCGATGTTGCGGGACCCGTCGCGCGAGGAGCTGGTGATGCGCGAGAACGTCGGCCGCGAGGGCGCGGAGGCGGTCGAGCGCCTCGCGCGGTCGCTCGGTCTGCACTTCAAGCCGTACGGCAGAGGCACCAACACGGTGCTGGCGGTGAGCAAAGTGCCTCTCCCCGACTACCGCGCCGACCTCGACGCGAGGCGAAACGCGACGCGCGACGTCGAGATTTCAGACGACACGTGGCGCGTCGTCGCCGCCGCGCTGGAGCGCGCGGAGACGCACCGACCCGCGGCGGCGAAACACGTCCGCTTCGGCGAGGAACAGACCGTCGATGGCCGGAGGAGCGACGACTTCGACGACTTTGACGACGTCGACGCGTCCGCCGTAGACGACGCGGAGGCGGCGCGCGAAAGGGCGCGTCGCGACTCGCCTCGCGCCGTCGCGTGCGCGCGCGCGCGCGCGCGTCTCCCCGCGGCGGCTCGGCGCGATGCGTTCCTCGCGGCGGTCGCCGCGAACCAAGTCACGGTGGTGTCCGGCGAGACCGGCTGCGGCAAAACCACGCAGTGTCCCCAGTTTGTTCTGGAGCGCGCGCTCGCCGAGGGCCGCGCCTCGGCGACGCGCGTCGTGTGCACGCAGCCTCGGCGGATAAGCGCCGTCTCGGTGGCGGAGCGCGTGGCGCACGAGCGCGGCGAGGCGGTGGGCGAGACCGTGGGGTACCGCATCCGGCTGGAGAAACGCGTCTCGAAAAAACGCACCCGGCTGGAGTTTTGCACGACCGGCGTGCTTCTCCGGCGGCTGGCGACCAACCCGACGCTTCTTGGCGTGTCGCACGTTTTCGTGGACGAGATCCACGAGCGGGGCATACTGGAGGACTTTTTGCTCATCGTGTTGAGAGACCTGTTGCCGAAAAGGCCGGACTTGAGAGTGGTGCTGATGTCGGCGACGATGGACGCCGGCGTCTTCGCCGACTACTTCGGCATCCCGCGCGAACAAAAGTTCCACATTCCCGGGTTCACGCACCCCACGCGCGAGGCGTTCCTGGAGGACCTGCTGTCCGGCGCCGGGGACGTGTTTTCTTTTTCTTCGGTCACGAACGGAGCCGAAAAAGGGGTCACACAAAAGTCGCGCTCGTCCGAGATATCGATACGGGACCGGCGGGACCGACCGCGCGAGAAAACGTTTGCTAAGGGCGGACCGGGACCCGGCGGCTTTCGCGCGCGCGCGCGCGGACGCGGGCGCGGAGGGCGGTTCTCGCAAGAACCGCGCGACTCGTCCGAGACGCGGAAAGCTGATGAGCTCGACGAAGACGGGGATCCCCCCGAGTGGTCCGCGTACGCGCCGGACGTCGTCGCGAACCTGCGGCGGTGGACGGCGAACTGCGCCGCGGACGACGCGCTGGACGTCGAGCTCGTGCGCGACGCCTTGCGCCGCGTGGTCGCGCTCGCGGAAGAGACCGAGCGACGCGACGCGTCGGCGTCGCGAGGCGACCCTTTCGGCCGCGCGCGAGAAAAAGACGGCGACGGAGAGACGTCGACTCTTCCGGCGGGGAACCCGGAGGCGTTCGCGGCGGGCGCGGTTCTTATCTTCCTCACCGGGTGGGACGATATCGTCAAGGTACGCGATCTGTGCGCGTCGGACGACGTGCTCGGCGACGCGTCGCGGTTTCTGATCCTGCCTCTGCACGGGCAGATGCCCTCCGCGCACCAGCGCGAGATCTTCGACCGGCCGCGGCGCGGCGCGCGCAAGGTGATCCTCGCAACCAACATCGCCGAGACCTCCATCACCATCGACGACGTCGTGTACGTCGTGGACTGCGGCAAGAGCAAGGAGAAGTCCTACGACGCGCTGAACGACATGGCGTGCCTGCTGCCAGCCTGGATCAGCAAGGCGTCCGCGCGCCAGCGTCGCGGACGCGCGGGGCGCGTGCGCCCCGGTGTATGCGTGCGGCTGTACACGCGAGCCCAACACGCGCGCATGGCGGAGCACGCCGTGCCCGAGATGACGCGCACGCCGCTGGAGGAGCTCGTGCTCGCGGTGAAGAGCCTCCGTGTGCGCGTTTCCGCCGCGGCGTTCGCGGCGCGCGCCATCCAGCCCCCGGAGCCTCGCGCGGTGGCCAACGCGATCGATCTGCTCGTCGCGATCGGTGCGTTGCGTCGGCGCGACGAGACGCTCACCGCGCTGGGCGAGCACCTGGTTTCCCTTCCCGTGAACCCGCGCGTCGGGAAGATGCTGGTGGTGGCCGCGGCGCTCGGGCAACTCGAGCCCGCGCTCACGGTGGCGGCGGCGACGGCGACGCGCGACTTTTTTTTGCTCCCGGCGGACGCGAAGCGAGAGGCGGACGCGTCCAGGCGTGCCTTCGCCGGGGACACAGCCAGCGACCACGTCGCGTCCGCGCGCGCGTACGAGGATTGGAGAACGATACGTTTCACGAAAGGACCCGACGCGGCGCGAGCGTTTTGCCGCGAGCGATTCTTGTCTCACGACGCGCTCGAGCGCGTCGCCGAGACGCGGAGCCAACTCCGGTCGCTTTTGGAAACAGCCGGGTTCGTTCGGAGAGAGCGCAGTTTGAGAACGTCCGTCTCGGGAAAAGACGCTTTGGACGTGGCGGTGTTCCGCGCGGTGGCGTGCGCGGGTCTGTTCCCGAAAATCGCGGCCGTTTCCAAACGCGGGCGCCGCGGAGTTCTGGCGCGCACGCACGAGGACGGGCGCGTGGAGTTCCACCCCGGGTCGGTCAACTCCAATTCGGTTCAGTTCCCCTTCCCCTGGGTCGCCTACGGCGAGAAGGTCAAGACACAAGCGGTGTACCTGCGAGACACGACGTGCGTGCCCGCGTGCGCCGTGCTGCTCCTCGGCGGCGAGCTCGAGTCAATAAAGTCGCCGAAAAAAAACGAAAACACCGACGCGGAAAAAGCCGACGAAAAAAAAGCCGTCGTCTCCGCGGGCGACGAGAAGGATCCTTCTCGCATCGACTCGGCCGGGACCCCTATGAACCCTACATCCGGATCTTCCGAATCCATAGACAGCGTCGGTGTTCTGAACGGCGCGTACGTCTTTTCCGCGCCGACGCGGACGCTGGACGCGATCAAAAGGCTGCGGACCGTTTTCGACGCGACGCTTCGCGAGAAAGCCGAAAACCCGAACCTGGACGTCGCCGTTTGTTGCTCGGCGCTCGTGTCGGCGGTGCGGGCGCTGATGGAGGACGAGGCAAAAGCTGCCCCTAAACCCTTACGCGCGCCGGAGGACTGGGCGTGTCCGCGCGGGTGCGGCGTGGTGTTCGCGTCGAAGAAGAGGTGCTTCAGATGCGGCACCGCGAAGCCGGAGGAGGAGGCGCGCGAGCGCGACGGATGACGCGACGTTCGCGTGTGGAATAATAAACTCTGTTTCGCGATTTTACATGTTTCGTGGGAGCCGACCTCGCTCTGTCGCGCTGCTTCTCTCAGGCTTTGAACCGAGCCGGCGGTCGGCTTTCAAGAGGGACGGTGGCTGGTGACCTCCCGATCGCGTCCCTCGGTCGAGACGCGCTCACTCGCCCTCCGCCTTCTCCGCGGGGGGGCTCTCTTCCTTGGGTTTCGGGGGCGGCGGCTTCTTCTTCTTGGGTTTCTTGCCGATGCCGATCTGCGAGGAGGGGAGGGGAGGTCAATGCCGCGTCGGGGATTGAGGGAGTCCGGCGGGAAACGCCGGCCCGTCGAAAAACCCACACGAAAATCGGGTCGACGACCGGGGGACGCGGGTCCCGGGACGCGCGTTTCGCGTGCCGACCGCGCGTCGCGCGCGCTGGGACGACGGTGACGGCAACTTCCAGGAAGCGGCTTCGATCACGCGCGGGGCTTCTCGATGCGCTCCGCCACGCACCTCGTGCTCTATGTGTCCGATGTCGTCGTCGATGTCCGACTGCTTCAGCAGCGGCTGGAACGCCTCGCCCTTGGGCCCGCGCGCGCGAGCCATCGGCGCGCACGACCCGTCCTCGTTCCACCGAGCCATCGGCCGCCGGTAGAAACCGGGGTAGATGGCGAGGTCGTATTCGTCCAAAGCCGCGGCCGCCATCGTGCGTGTGCGCTGCGGAGTACTCCAAACGCGGCTCAACCACCACCGAAGCCGCACGCACTCAAATGTTTGTGGACTGCACGCCATCGGCGCCCGCGATCCGCTCGCGGCCCGTCTGGGAAAGCCGTCTCGGTTCCGAGAGCCCCTCGCCCGGACACCATGACCGCGCAGCGCGTCTGCGCGTTGTCTCTCTCTCCCCGCGCGTTCCCGCGTCCTCCCCGCGCGTCCCCGAGGTCGCGCGCGATGTCGACGCCGCCCGCGGCCGCCGCGGGCGCCGGCACCGTCGTCTCCCCCGCGTGGCTGGCGGACGCGATGCGCGACCAAGAGCGACGCGTGCGCGTGCTCGATTGCTCGTGGTACCTGCCCGCGATGGCGCGCGACGGCATCGAGGAACACGCCGCGCGACGCATCCCCGGCGCTCGGTACTTCGACGTGGACGCGATAAGCGACCCGAGCAGCTCTCTGCCGCACATGCTGCCGAGCGCCTCGCAGTTCGCCGCGGCGTGCGACGCGCTGGATGTGCGAAACGACGACCAGGTTGTGGTGTACGACGGCGCCGGGCTCTTCTCCGCGGCGCGCGCGTGGTGGATGTTCAAGGCGTTCGGACACGACGCCGTCGCCGTGCTGGACGGAGGCATGCCCGCGTGGCTCGAAGCGAACCTGCCGCTGGACGAGACCGCCGTGGACGACGCGACCGTGCGCGCGGCGGCGGCGGCGGCGGCCGCCGCGGTCGCGAGTGAAGACGGGCGACGCGCTGGATGTTTCCAAGCGCGCCTCGACAAGTCGCTGGTTCGCTCGAAGCAGGACGTGCTGACCCGGTGCGTGGAGAGCGCGGGAAACTCTGCAACAGAAAGACTGGTGGACGCGCGTCCCGAGCCGAGGTGGAGAGGCGCCGCGCCCGAGCCCAGGAAGGGCGTGCGCAGCGGCCGCGTGCCCGGTTCGGCGTGCGTACCGTTTTTCTCGCTTTTAGACGAATCCAAACGCGTCAAGTCGGGGTCGGAGATCGAAAAGACGTTCGCCGCGGCGGGCGTGGACTTGAGGGACACGTCCACTTGTCTGGTGGCGAGTTGCGGGACGGGCGTCACCGCGTGCGTGCTGGCGCTCGGCGCCGCGCTCGCTGTGCCGGAGCTCCGGCCGAAGGGACTCCCGGTCTACGACGGGAGCTGGACCGAGTGGGGCGCCGAGGACAGCGGGTGTCCGGTGGAGACGGATTGATGACGAAACATTAGTCTATTAATTCGCCGCGAAAAAGGTGTGCTACAATTGTAGTCGAGTCTCTAAATCTACATTCGCGTTCGACGACGCCGACCGATCACCACTGGCCCCCCCCTACGGGTCTTTCTTCTTGACGCAGAGCAGCACCGTGCGGTCAAACTCCGACGCGTCGTGCATGTCCGCGTCCCGTAAAGTGGTGACCAACTCGAACCCGACCGTCGTCTTTAAAAACTCCGCGTACAGAGACGGGCGCAGTGTAATGTTTTGGAAGTGTTTCCTGGTTTCGTCGGGCATCGTCTGCTTTTTGAACGCCTGCCTGTAGCTCCGCCACGGCTGGGGCTCGACGATGAACACGCCTCCCGGGCTAAGGCACTCGTGAACGTCGTGAAACATTTTTTTTAAACCCGCGTCCCCCCAGTTGAGCTGGATCCACTTCGTGACGGACAGACACAACACGGCGTCGAACGAATCGCGCGCGAAGAGTTTTTTTTCGCCGCGTTTCTCGTCCTCCTCCGGCGCCGCGACGTTTCTACGCGCGAACGAAACGGCGTCGAGCGCGTCCGCCGCGTCCGCGAGGCGCGTCTCGGTCTCGGGCTCGGTCTCGGTCTCGGCTTGATTCAGTGCTGGACGTTCCGAGTCGGAGGGATTTGGATCGGTCTCGTTTTTCTTCGTTTCCTTTCCCTTCTCGTCCTCGACTTCAACGCGTGACGCTGCCTCCCGCCTTTCCCTGATTTGCCTCGCGGCGGCGCGCTTGAGGCGCGCGAGTTTCTCGCGCGCCTTCTTCACGAGGTGCGGGTCGATGTCGACGCCGAGCATCTTCGCGGGTTTGCACCGCACGGCGATGGACAGACCCACCAAACCCTCGTTGCACCCGATGTCCATCACGCGTTTGCCGGCGAACCACTCGTCCCGAAAATGCGCCACGCGATGGTCCTCCAAAGTCTCGCCGACGCGGTAGCCGTAGTACCGGTGGTAGTTGCCGTACCGGAAACACCGCATCTTGCGCTTGGAGGGCGCTCGGAGAGACGCGCCGAGCGACGCGTGCGTGCCGCCGTTTGGGGGCGCGGTGGGGGTCTCGGAGGCGGTAGCAGCCTCATCGGGTGCCCCGACGACGGCCCCCGCGCTCGGGGACGCAGCTGGATGGCTGGTGGACGCTCCCCCGGCGGACCGCGCAACAACGTCGGCGGTGCGCCCCGGGGTGGGCGCCGCCTGTGCCGCCCACGCCTCCAGCCCCGAGGGGGGGATGGTTTCCGTTTCCCGAGCCTCCTCCCTCCGACGCTTCGTCCCCGCGGCCACCGGCACCGGCGCGGGGGCCAACGCCCCTTCCGCGGGCGCCGCGCTGGACGACGCCATGCTGGCGCACGCCCGAATGCGCGAATCCCGACAGTCGTGTCGGCGGTCGAGCTCAGGTGCGAAAAGGCACGCTGCTGGCGCGAAATTTTTTTTCCGGACGCTCGCGCGCTTTCGCGAAAACGCCGTATGGCTTTTCAGTCTCTGGCGCGTAACCGCCCACTATTGTGTAGATTTGTGTTGTACTCGTTCCCGAAGCCCGCGCCGGACACCGCGTTGCGCGACGCGTCGCGTTCGGGCCGTGCGACGCGCCTCGGGACCGCGCCGGGTTTGAGCGACCTTTCCCGTCGCCATGAGCCTGAAGAAAGGCTTGAGAGAGCTATGGGAGGACCTGATGTCCTACCGCACGCTCAAGGTTGTGAAGATCTCGGACCAGCGCCTGGCGTACGTGCACAAGACGCTCATGGCGTCCATCCTGGTGTACAGCGCCATCTCCATGGTGGGCTCGCACACGTACATGCTCAAGGAGAAGCCCCGGATGTACGTCGCGACGACGGTGGACGACAGCCTGCGTCTAAGTAACTTCTCGACAGCCACCGCGGCGTACTGCGACGTCGCCAACACGGATTTCGCGGGGGACACGTTCGTGGCGGAGGGGGCGTACCTGAACAACCAGTGCGCGGAGCACTTCGCGACGTCGCAGCTGACGCGCCTGACGGACGCGGGCGCGTTCGTGGCGACGCACGTACAGACGCAGGACTGGACGCGCACGTGCGAGGACGACACGGAGCTCACCGGGTGCGTGTTGACGGATGACGGGGATGCGAAAAATTACTTCCCCGCCGACGTGGACGCCATCGCGTTGCAGTTCCGGCCGACGTACGTCACGTCGTGGGGCGTGAGCGAGCCGCCGACGACCATCTTCGCCATGGACGTGGACGGCGAGGAGGTGGATTACTTCTACGTCTACGACGACCTCCCGGAGAAGCGCACGCCCAAGTTCACGATCGCGGATTTGCTCAGCTTGGGCAACACAAGTTTAGCGCACACCAACCCGGTGTACGTCTCGTCCAACTTCACCGGAACTCTTCCGTCGTACCGGCTCACGGGCTTGCGTCTTAACCTGGACTTCACGTTCAGCAACTTCCGCCCGATGGCGGAGGGTAGACCGTTCCACTTCGAGCCGCAGGCGAAGATGTCCGTGAAAGTCACCAGCGAGGGGTCGTTCGTGGGCGCCGGCGCGGACATGTACTACACCGGTGCACACGGTTCGTTCGACGCCTCCGGAACTCGGGTGGAGATGAGGGGCGTGAAGATTGAGTTTCAGAGCAAAGGGTTGATGGGCGTGGCGGACGGGTACACGGGCATGATGGCTTTGATGTCTTGTTTGGTGATGGTGGGCGTCGCGACCGCCATCGTGGACGTCATCGGCGCGTTCATCTACGACTCGTTCAAGGATGACAAGATCGAGGACGACGGCGAGCGGCAGCACCTCGAGCACATGATCTTGAACATCGAAACCTCGGGCGTGCCGTTCAAGCACGACGACCTGCAGGTGATGCCGAACGTCTCCGTGAAGGACTTTCTGCAGATGCTGCAGAAAGACATCCTGAAGCTCTCAACGCTGGCGCACCACATGTCACGCGACCTCTCGCAGGCGGGCCTGAACCGGCACACCATGGACATCGCGTCCATGGACGTCAGCGCGAACGAAGCCGCGCGATTTCACTGCGCGCTCGTCGGGCCGGATCGCTCGGAAGTGTACCTCACCGGCGGCCCGCAGACGGTGGGCCGCGGGCACGGCGGGAGCCACAGCAAACGCATCTCGCACAAGCAGCTGAGCGTGGTGGCCAACACGCACACGGGCGTGGCGATCGTGCGCGGCATGCGCACCAAGAACTGCAGCGGCGTCGCGCTGGGGGGCGGGCCGTGGCAGGCGCTGGGGATGGACGACGAGGTGGAGCTGATGAACGGAGACATGGTGGCGCTGCTCATGGACGAGGGCGCGGACGAGGACGAGACCACGGTGGAGGGCGTGTTCGTGTACCGCGTCACGCTGGTGGAGAACAAGAAACCGCCCAGCGCGGGGTTCTGGCCCTTCTGGTGACGGCAAACGGCGACGTCGTGTAGGTGTAGGTACTCTAGCGAACGCGCGGCGCGCGTAAGATGACAACACGGTAGTAGCGAAAGCGAAACACGTCGCGTCGAAAACCGGTCGCTCGTTTCGGCGCGCCTCTCCGACGCACGTGACTCACCTCCCATCCTTGAGTTATCGAGGATACGCAGCCGGCGTGGGTGCGATTTTTCCAGACTGCCGAGTTGTTAATTTTTTCGGGACGTCGCGATCTTTTTCGCCACGCTTTTTTCGCGCGTCAAACAACGCTGATCGTCCGACAAAGCGCGCGCGGCCCATTGCGCGCGTCCCCGGGTCACGCGGCCACGTCTGCCGGGACGGACCCATGAGTGGGTTCGGACAGCCCCCTCCGGGGCACATGCCGAGCGCGGACGACCTCCAGCCCGCGAACCGTCCGAGGTGCGTGCGGACGGCACCCCCGCCGCGATTTCGTCCCTCGGGAACGATCGAGCGACCGACTGGCCCGCCCCGTCGCGAAAAGTCGCGCGCTCGCTCGGACGCGTGTTGACTGACCGGTGTCCCTCCCTTTCATCGCGCGTTCTCTACACGCAGGTCCCGCGGCGGTAACGACTGGAGCTGGGGGGCCGACGACGCCCCCGACGCGTTCGGGAGACCTTCCGCGAGCGCGACGCGCGTCGCCCCCGGCGGGCTGGAGAGTCTCGGAGGCCTCTCCATCACTGGCTCGAGCCACCCCGCCGAGGCGCCCGGCCCCGGTCGCCAGGCGGGCGGGTCCAACCGCCGAGGCACGATCATCCGCGGGCCCGCGGCGAGCTCGAGGACCGCGCGTCCCGCGTCGCTGACCGGCGCGGCGCACGCCGCGCCGGCGAGCCACGGCCACGCCGCGTCGGGCGCCGTGCACGTGCGGTCTCTGTCCCTGGAGTTGGATCCTGGGTTTGACGCGCGCTTCAGCGACGGCGAGCGGTCCGACGACGACGAGCTGGACGAGGGCTCGGACACGGACGAAGGGTTCGTGCCGCACACGCACGACGTGATCATCAGCGAGATCGAGGAGATCAACCTGGCGGACTACATGCGCACGCTCGAGCCGCCGGTGTTTGACGAGGAAGCCGCGCTGGCGGATGCGTTTTTCGGTTTCGGCGCCGGCGCGTTTTTGCGCGGAAAAGAGAAAGACGTCGATTCCGTCCCGAACGGAACCGCCGACACGCTTATGAACGGAGTGTCGAGCCGCTCGGCGAACACGAACGAGTTCGCGTTCGCGGACGAGGTTTCGTCGCGAAACAGCCACGACGCCGTCTCCGCCGTCTCGTCGCCCGCGAACGAGAACGACGCGTCTTCCTCGGCGGCGGAACGAACGGATACAGAAAAAGACGGCGGCGCGTTCGCGTTCGCCCCGAGCGCGCTGCCCCCCAAGCCCGAGACGCCCGGGCGCGCGGGGCGCAGGGGCTGGTCCAGGCAGGGCAGCCGGGGCGGCGGTACGGGCGCCGGTGCGGGCGCCGAGCCCGCCGGCGCCGCGGCGGAGCGGCCGCAGACGGGCGGGTTGGACGACAAAGACTGCGCGCCCGGGGGGCTGGACGGCGACTCCCCCCTGGACGCGGACGGCGAGTTCGCGGGGATCAACGCCGACATCTACGACGACAGCGACGATGACTCCTGGGGAGAGGAGACGCACGCGGCGGAGATGATGTCGGAGGATGGCGGCGGCGCTTCGGGAACCGGCGCGGAGGACGCCTCGGGAACCGCCGCGCTTTTGTCGTCGGCTCCGGGGCGCGACGCGAACGACGGCGCCGTCGGCCGGTCGGAGACTTTTCGCGCTTTTCGCGACGCTTCGTACGGCTTCGAAATCGGCGAAATCGGCGACGAAAAGAACCTCCCCCCCTACGCCGACGCGCCCAGCCGCGTGCGCCGCCGGCCGGTGGACGACGACTTCGTGGTCATGTCCACGCCCAAGGGCCTGAGGCGCGTGCCCTCGGCGCGCAAAATACGGAGCGCGCAGGGCGCGCGGCCGGGCGGACAATCGATCGGCAACGCGTCGCGTGAAGGTCACGGGGCCGAACAAGGTCACGGCGTGGGCGGCGTGGGCGGCGTGGGTGGCGGTGGCCCCGGCTCGCCCTTCGGCGGTGGCGCGGCGCGGCGCGAACAAAAAGGCGCCTCCGACGAAAACGCCGCCGCCGGCGCGCGGCGCCAGAAACCGACGCGCGCGTCCTCGGCGAGCGGCGCTCGCGCGTCGATCGAAACCGCGAGGCGCGTCGAGATGCTGCAGCGCCCTCCGTCCCGGCAGAGGCCCCCGCCGGAGGCGGTGGACCTGTTCGCGAGGGGACGCGCGGCGGCGGCGGCGGCGGCGGCGGCGCCCGCCGTGCCCGGGCTGAACAAAGTCTCGCGCCCGGCGGGCATGGCGGCGTCCATGCTGCGCATGTGACGCGTTTTCCGCGTCGCGCGTCCCGACACGGACGGAACAACGGTATCGTCGAGCTCGACACAGCATAACACTCTCTATCATAGATATGTATCATGGATAACAACACACGAATGCCTTTTTTCCGGCGCAGGCGTCACGCGCGCGGCTGCTGCATCTCGAGCTCGTCCATTTGCCTCACGAAGAGCGGTTTCCCGGTGGCTCTTTCCTTGCGCACCATGTACGCGCCCCCGGCGCACATGAGCACGATGACGATCACCAGCGGTGCGGCGACGTACCCCGCCAAACGAGCGGAGTCGTCCTTGTTCGACTTGACGCCGTTGATCTGGTCGTAGTTCACCTCGCCGCACGTCGGCCCCATGAACCCAAACGCGCACACGCACCCCGTGTTCTGCGAGTTACACACGCCGTCGTTCTGGCAATACACCTCGTCGTACACCGCGTCGTCGTCGTCGTCGTCGTCGTTGCTGCACTTCACGACGTCCTTGATCTCGCAGTTGGGGCCCGCGTGGTTGTACCGGCACTGGCACGGCCGTTCCGGGTCGGTGCCGAAGCAGTACCCGCCGTGCAGGCAAACCTGCCCGGCGAGCGCGGAGGAAGTGCACGTGTCCATCACGTCGCTGATATCGCACCTGTGCCCCGAGTATCCCAGCGGGCAGTCGCAAGACGAGGACGCGCATGTGCCTCCGTTGGCGCAGAAGAAGCCGCCGGGGCACCGCTCGATCTCCAGCGCGCACTGCGGCCCCGTGAAATCTTCGAGGCACTGGCACACGCGATGCGGCTTGTCCGTGTCGGCGCCGGTGCTGCACGCGCCGCCGTTCAGGCACTGCGAGGGTCGGGTGAATCGCGCACGGGTCAGCTTCGGTCGTGTGGGGACGCGAAAGGCGGAGGCATTCGCTCGCTCGCACGCGCGCGCGGGACCCGCGCGCCGCAACCCCGCACCGCGCGTGCCAGGGTTGGAAAACGGAAAAGTGCAACGTGTCGCCTCAGGGGAAGGGGGACGCACCCTGTGTCCGTCGAGGTTGCCGGTGCAGTCGACGCAGGTGGCAAGCGCAGTGTTGTCCAAGTCACCATGGTTGCATCTCTTTGCCGAGGCCGAGGCGAGCGATACCGCGAGCAGCGTCGCGAGCAACGTCAGACGTCGCGTCATCGTGCGTCAGAATCTGCAGCACCGCCGCCAAGCGCGGTCGGAACTGCGCCGAAACGTCGCGGTATCCAGTCATCGGTCCACGGTCAAATTCAAGCCGAATTCGCGACCGGCTCGATCGAGCGGTCACCCCCGCGTTGATCGACCTGATCGGTCGCCCGATTTCGCCGTCTCGTGGCGTCTAGAGGCGCGCCACACTCCAACGCGCGCCCCACGCCCGTCGCCTGGCTCCGGGTCGGCGGTCGGCGATCGACGCGCGCGCGAAAGGTAAGGTCGCGGTCGATCGATCGGGTCGCGGGCGATCCGCGCGCGGCGCGACCGGTGCAAGCCCTCGCCGATCGCGGAGGCGCCGGAGGGGTTTTCGTCGCGGCGTTCGGGGCGGTCGAGATCTGCGGCGCGTCGCGCGACTGGAGAGAGCCGCGGACGAGGCGACCATGAAGCACGGCAAGACGTTCCGCAAGCTCGGGCGCGACAGCGCGCACCGATGGGCGATGATGCGCACGATGGTCACGCAGCTCATCGAGCACGAGCGCATCAAGACCACCGTGGCCAAGGCGAAGGAGCTGCGCAAGGTGGCGGACCGCGTGGTGACGTACGCGAAGCGGGGCACGCTCAGCGCGCGCCGCCGCGCCACCGCGGTCGTGCGCACGGACGCGGCCGTGCAGAAGCTGTTCACGGAGCTCGCGGCGCGGTACCAGGGAAGGGCGGGGGGGTTCACGCGCGTCCTGCAGACGGGCCAAAGAAAATCCGACTCGGCGCAGATGGCCTTCATCGAGTACGTCGACCGCGAGGGCGAGCTGCGACCGGCGAGACCCGCCGCCGGGCTCGGACTGAGCTGGGCCGCCAAGGAGTACGTGCAGAGGCAGCTCGCGGAGGAGAGGAGCGCGCGAGGCAGGAGTAAGGGCGAGGCGAGGGGTGCGGCAGAGCCGGCGGGCGACGGTATCCCTCCTCTTTAGACGCGACGACGGCGCGTACGTAGGTACCACGGTTGTTTTTTTACCGGTTCGTTTTTTTCTGTCGCGACGCGCGTTCATTCACATTCGCGTTCGCGTCGCGCGTCTCCTACGCCTTCTTCGTCTTCGGCTTGGACTTGGCGAGCAGACCCGGGAGCACGATCATGATGTTGAAGACGCACAGCATGACCTGCGAGACCATGACCATGTAGTGCTCGTGGAACGGGTACCCGCCCGGCCGGTCCTTCGAGTCCATGTGCGTGATGATCCGGAAGTGGTAGATGAGGTAGGGCTGCCAGAAGAACCGGATCGATAACGTTAAGTGGTACGCCGCGTCGCACGCCAAGTTGAGCAAAGAGCCGCGCTTGGTGTTTCTTCGAACGATCAGGAAGAACGTGTTTACCTCCACGATCCCGTCGCGGCACGTCTCGATGGCGTGCTCCGGGTACCGCAGCGGGTGCAGCAGGATCGCGAACGTCAAAACGTGGTGCAGCACGATGGCCCACGCGTGTTTCGGCACGGCGCTCGGCGAGAGCGCGATCCACAATCCGTCGACGACGATGTAGGTGATGAAGATCTTCGTGATGAGGTGCGCGTCCATCAGGCCCAGCAAACCCAGGATGCACATCACGCTCAGCCCACCCACTAAAGGCACGTTCAGCGCATCGTGCAGGCGGTAAGACAGCGAGCGCTGCTTCGCGGGAGGCGCGGTCGCGGGCGTGGAGGTGCTCATGACGTCGCGACGAACGTACGGGTTTCTTTTCGGTCGCGCGACCGAACAGACGGGAGAGTCCTCTCGAGGGTCAGAGTCCTTCCGCTCGATCGCGCAACCCGTCGCGAATGCGCGAGCGTATCTGCCTTCGCGCGGTCGCGGATCGATCGCCGGCGCGCGCGCTTGATGTCTGCGCGCGGGGGGACGTGCAGGTTCGCGGCAGTTTTCGTCGCAAATTGCTGACTCGTCGTTTTCGTTCGGCGGCAGCTTTTTTCGTTCGTCGAGTCGTCACGGCGAGCGGACATCTCGAGGCGCGGGAGTGACGCGACGTCTCGCGCGAGCGTCGAGTGGCCGCCTCACTCGCATCGCGCGCGAGCACGCGCGGAGCATGCCGCCCTCGAAGCCTGACCCCGACGCGCAGGAGTTCGCCGTGCGCGGCGAGCTCCTCCCCGGCCCCGGCGCGCGCGGCGATGTCGCGTCGGCGGGCGACGAGGCTTTCGGCGCGGACGTCAAGTCTTCCGCGGACGAAGCGGTGGCACGCGCTGTGGCGCTGGAGGATGGCTTCGAGGCCTCGTTCATGAAACGCGGAATGTTCCCGCGCGACCTGTACGACGACGCCGACCGCGCGCCGGTGGGCTCGGCGTTTCCCTCCTCCCGAGCCGTCGCAGACAAGCGCTTCGTCGAGCGACCAGACTTCGCGAAGCTCGAGCGCGAGGTGCAGGACGAGGAGAAGAACGCCGCGAAGCTCAAAAATTTCGGGAAGGCGTACGAGAAGGGCGCGGCGTTCAGACGCCTCACCGCGGGGGCGACGACGCACCCGTGGGACCGCGACGGGTCCGGAGCAGAGCGTGAGGTGGAGGAACACGCGATGAAGGAGATGGAGGACGACGCGCGCCGAAGGCGTGCCGAAGAGCACGAGGCGCACGCGAAGAAAGTTCGCGAAAAAAAGCGCACGGTGACGGCGGACGTCTTGGAAGTCGACTGAGATTTTCGTGTTGTCTATGTCTCGTCTCGAATTTTCGCGCGCGCTCTCGGACCGCGCGACGGTGTCCTGCTCTCGACCCGTCCGCGGGTCTTGTCTCTCTCGGCGCGAACGACGGCGTCCGCGCGGCGCGTCGGCTCGCGTCCGCGCGCGCGCGGAAAGGCGACGCCCTCAACGCCGGTCTCGCTGCGGGTGTGATTGAAACGGCGAGAAAACGCTCACCGCGACGCCCCGCCGGAACGAACGCGTTGTGAGCGACGACGCTCGCCGGGTTCGCGGTCGCGCGACCACGACCCTCGACCCTACTCGTCCTTCTCGTCCTTCTTGTTCTTGATCAATATGCCGGCCGCGCAGAGCGCGACGCCGATGGCGGCGCCGATGGCGCCCGGCTGCAGCTTCTCCTTGTCCTTCCACCACTTCTTGCCCTCGTCGTCAGCCATGGTCGCGGGTTCGTGAGTCGCGGAGTCGCGGCGGGGCGTGCCGGAAGCGGAGACGCGCGCGGGGTTGTGACAGCCGTCGAGGCCATCGCAGGTTCGTCGAGGAAACTCTCCTCGAACGCGCCGACGATTCCGAGGCGCGCCTTTCGACGGCTCCGAGGCGCGGCGAAACTCGGACGACGAGACGAGCTTTTTCGTTTCGCGAAGTTTCGGTCGTCCTCGTCCGCCGCGCCGAAACGAACGAAAGTTCTCGAAGAAGAACCGAGCGAACGCGGCTGTTCACTCCAGTGCCGCACGATGGAGCCTTCGGGCGCGTATCAGACCACGGTGGACACCGACACGTTCCACCCGAAAGAGCCCGACCCCGCGGACACGGCTCGCGAAGCGGTCGGGGGCGAGGGTTTACCCGCGCCCGACCCGAACGGCGATCCGTCCGTCCCGAAACTTGACGTGAACGGCGGTACCATCGCGATGGACGCCATGGGACCGGTGGTGGTCAACGACGACGGGTCGTTATCCCGCATCACCAACTGGGGCAAGCTGACCGAGCGGGAGAGGGAGGTGACGCAGCGGCGGATAGCCAAGCGCAACGCCGAGCGGCTCGAGAGGCTGCGCGCGAAGGAAAACGAGCGGGCGAGCGCCTAGGTACGACGAGCTCGACGTACGCGGTGTAGGACTATGCCTATATTTCGTTTCAGACACGCGTTAAGGCTACGACGACTCTCCTTCGCGAGACGACAAGACGACAAGACCCTCTTCGTCACACGTCCTCCGCACGCGTGGTGTGCCTCCTCTCGTGGCGCGGGGGCAGCGCCGCCCTCGCGGCGGCCGGCTCCGAGATGGAGTGACTCCGCCTGCGCGAGGCGGGCGCGAAAAACTGCGACGCGTACGGCCCAGAGGGCGGCGTGGACGCCCGCGGCGACTCCGGCCCCGCGGGCGACCTCGCCCCGGGCAGAGACGCGACGCGATCGAGGTCCTCGACCAGAGGCAAGTCTCCCGCGGAGCCCGCCTCGAGGTGTCGGTAGAAGCGCCGCGCGGACCCCGCGGCGCCGCCGCCCAGCAGGGACGAGCGGTCCGAGCCGAGGCGGTCGGCGCCGGCGGAGCCGGAGCCGGAGGCGCCGCGCGGGGATGACGCCGAGGCGCGCCGCTTGCGCGCCGCAACGCGCGCGCCTCGCCGCGACGCCACCGCGCCGGCGGCGGCGACGACCAGCGCGAACGCGGCGACACCGAAGAGCACGCCCAGGACGAGGTCGGAGGTGGTCGAGGACGAGGCGCCTGGGTTCGAACCGCGGGGGAACCCGCGAGGGTCGGCGAGGACCTCGGCGTCGGCGTCGTCGTCGTCGCGACGCGCGAAATCCGCCGCGGCGCGCGACGTCGTCCTCGCGGGAACCGCCGTCTCGACGGATCCGCTTTGTTTCGCCCTTTCGCTTCCGGGCTCTTCGGCACGCTTCGACGGCTCGACAGGCTCGACAGACGCGATTTCCGACGTTTGGTCTATGCACCCGCCGCTCTCGAGTTTCTCCACGAGCGTCTCCAGCGCGCGGACGAGTTTGCCGACCGCGGAGTACCCGCGGCGGCCGCCGCGACGGCCGAGCGTCGCCGCCTCGAGACGCCGCAGAAAAGAAAGCGCGGCGTCCGTCGGACCGCGCTCGACGACGATCCACGACTTCTTTTCGTTCGCGGTTTTCGTGTCGGCCGCGTTTATCGCGCACGCCCTCGCGGCCGCCTGCACCTCGTCCACGGAAGCCTCCAGGCCCGCCGAGCCGGACGGCGACGCCGCCAGCCACGCCGCCGCCGCCGGGAACACGCCAGCCTCGGCGGCTTCCTGCGCGACGGCGTCTAGCGCCGGGGACGCGAAGAACACGCCGGGAGGCGAGTCGAGCGCGCGTTGGCACGCGCTTTCGCTCAGCGTGACATCGCCTAAAGCCGCCACGACGAACGCGAGCGCACCCGTGGAGGTGAGCAGAGACGCGCCCGCGGGCGCGTCCCAGCGCGGGTCGGGAGGAGGGAACGAATCGCCAAGGCACGTTCTTAAAAGACCTTTTGCGTATCCATCTCCGCGCATCTCCGCCGCGCGCGCTTCGGCGCGCGTCGCGTCGGCGAGCGCGAGGTGCGACGCGAGCACGCGCGCGCTAAGGCGCCGCAGTCGGTCTTTTTTGCCTTCCTCGGGCATCTCGGAGATGGTTTTGACGGACGCGAACGTCGCGAGATCGGCCGATCGTTCGCCGCGGCCTCGGCGGCGGCACGTCTCGGCGCGCGCCGCGAAGTACGCCAGCGTCTCGACATCCGCCGCGGTTTCGGAATCGTCGTCGTCGTCGGAATCGTCGGAATCGTTTTCTTTCGCGTCGAGCGCCGACGCGCCGAGCCCGCACTCGCGCAGTTCTTCCGCCGAGCGCTGGCGGAGCGTGGTGACGACCGCCTCGAGGTCCTCGGCGAGGATCCCGAGCGCGCGCAGCGTGCGGGTCACGATGCCCCCCGCGCCGGCGAAGCAAGAAGCAGAGCCGCCGTCACCGCCGGCGCGCGCTAACGAAGCCTCCGCCTCGTCCAACGCGTCGACGACGAACCGCGCGCCTCTTCCGCGTTCGTCGACCCGGACGTCGTACGATTCCTCCGCCGAGAGCAGACGCGACGCAGAAAGCTCGTCGAGCTCTTGCGTCACCCGGGTTCGCAGCTCGAGCTCGTGCGTCAAGCCGGAGAAGAGTGCGCGGAGGGGGCCCGCGCGCGCCGCGGCGGCGGAGGAGGAGGCGAGGGCGTCCGTGGCCTCCTCGCGGCCGTCGCCGCACGCGGCGGTCGCCGCCGCGAGCACGAGGGTGAGGTCGCGCGCCGCCCGGTCCGCGCCGCCGTACCGGGCGATCGCGTCGGCGGCGCGCGGCGCCAGGCCCGCGTCGGCGAGCGCGGCGGAAGCCACGCTCAGGGGAAGGCGCAGTTCGCGCGGCAGCTCCGGGTGCGCGCGCAGACCGGCGAGGGGGTCGAGGGTTTCGTTCGACTGCTTGTCCGCGCGTGCCGCGTCGAGGACGCGCGCGAAGAGCGCGAGCGACGCGACGAACGCGAGGCGGAGCGCTCGCGGAGAGGGTGATACCGCGCGGGGCATGACGAAGGCGCACGCGATGCGCGCTCCCGTGTCTGGAGGACGCAGCCCGCGCCGCCTCCTCTATCTGTTGGTCGTGCCGAGAAAAAAGAGCGCGGAGCTTCTGAAAAACCCTCGAGCATGTCGAGTGCGAGCGGAGAAATATTCCCTGCGTCTCGCGTTACACTTTGTCGCCCGCGGGTCGCGTCGGCGGTCGATCGTCCTTTACCGATCGAGCACCTAAAATGAGACTACACACCGACCCTCCTTCCTCCCGATCGATCGCGCAACGACAGCGCCTCGCGTTTGCTTTCAAACACGCGAGGCTTTCACTTGGCGAGGCAGGCGCGGAAGCCCTCCTCGAGCTCCTTGCGGTTCAGGTTGCGCCCGATGAACACCATGCGGTTGACCACCTTCTCGTCCGGCCCCCACTCGACGTTGGACGGCCCGAAGTTGATCTGCTCGTGCACGCCCTGGAACACGAACTTGGTGTTTCCCTGGTCCTTGAACTTCATCACGCCCTTGCTGCGGTAGATGTTCAGCGCGTTCTCCTGCAGCAGGTTCATCATGAACCCGTTCACAGCGCCAAAGTCGAGTTCGCCCTCGGCCAGGATGCCCACAGAGGACACGCCCGTGAGGTCGTGGCGCTTCTTCCTGGCCTTCTTCGGCGCGGGCTCCGCGGCGTCCCCGTGGCCGTGGCCGTGGCCGTGGCCGTGCGCAGCGTCGCCGTGGTCCTCGTGGCACTCCGTCTTGCCTCCGTCGTGCGAGTGGCCGTGGCCGTGGTCCGCCGCGTCGCCGGCGGCGGCGGCGGCTTCCGCGGCTTCCGCCTGCGCGTGTCCCTCCTCGTCGTCCAGGAAGTCCGGGTCCACCTCCAGCGTCTTCTCGATGGAGAAGGAGTTGACGCCGAGCACGCGGTCGAGGTCGATGACGGAGTTGGTGGTCTTGATCACCTCCGCGACGGCGTTGATGGACTTGACCGTGTCCACGACCTCCGCGAGCTCCGCCTCGGACACGAGATCGATCTTGTTGAGCAAGATTCTGTCGGCGAAGGCCACCTGCTGGACGGCTTCGTTGACGGCGCCGTCCGGCTTCTCCTCCTCGAGGTGGATGCCGATGTGCTTGGCGTCCGCCAGGCACAGGATGGAGTCGATGCGGAAGGCGTCCGCGATCTCGGGGTTGATGAAGAACGTGAACGCGACGGGCGCGGGGTCGGCGAGGCCGGTGGTCTCGATGATGACGTGGTCGAACTTCTTCGGGCGGTCCTTGAGCGTGAGCAGCGCGCGCACCAAGTCGCCGCGCACGGTGCAGCACACGCACCCGTTGTCCATGGTGATGACGTCCTCCTTTTCCTTCATGTTCTCGCCCACGAGCGCGTCGTCGATGGACACCGCGCCGAACTCGTTCTCGATGACGGCGATGAGCTTGCCGTGATCGCCCTTCAGGATGTGGTTCACCAGCGTGGTCTTGCCCGCGCCGAGGAAACCGGTGACGATGGTCACGGGGGTCTTCTCCGCGTCCGTGACGTCCGCCATGTTGAGAGCTGGGGGTCGGTGACGGGGGCGCGAAGGCGGTCCTGTCCGCGCGGTCGAATCTGAAGAAGGTCGGCGAAGGATTCGCGAAAAAGCGCGCCCGCCGACATCCTCCGCACGGCACGTGCCGTCGCGTGCCGCGAGGGTCCAGTCGACGAATTGACCGTCTGTTTTCTTGAGTCTCGCGCGCCGAAGCTGTTTCGGCTTCGGACGCCACGATTTCGACCGAGAGGGTGTTCGGGGACCGCGACCAGCACACTCGCGACCGCGCGCGTCGCGGACACGAGCGCGACGCGCGTTTCCCGTCGCCCTCGTATCACCCATCCCGCGGAAACGCGCTCTTCCGCCGAGTGTCGCGACCGGCGGGTCCCGCCTCGAGGGTGAGACGCGCGTAACACCTCGGGTCGTGCCGACGAAGCGTGTTCATCATGACTGGCCCTGACGAGCGCGCCGAGCTCCTCGGCGAGACTCCCGAGCGCGCTCGCCACCGCACGGCGCGCGGTCGCGTCGCGGTCGGCCTCGTCTTCCTGGTCCTCGCGCTCGCGGGCGTCTTCTCGGTCGCGGCGGCGACCGAGCCGAGGAGCGCGCTCCTCGGCAACCGAAACAGCATCCGCCGCGAGACGGAGGACGATCTCGGCGACCGCGCCTCCGTCGGCGCGCGGAGAAAGGCGACGCACCACCGAACCCGTCACCGCGGTCATCGCGAAGCGCACGGCGAAGGCGAAGCGCACGCCGAGGAACCGATCGAAGTATCCTCGCGAGTCGAGGAAGAAGTCGCGAAGGCGACCGAGACGGAGGACGCCGCGGAGGCGGATGCGGACGCTGACGTCTCCGAGACGTCGGCGCGTCTCGCCGAAAGCGAAAGTCTCGCGGAAAGCGAAGCGCCCTCCACCGCCGTTTCCAAAGACTTCGCGCGCGCCGCGATGGACGCGGTGCGGCGACAGAGACTAGCCGCGGTGAAGCAGTTGAAGAAAGCCGGCGTGCCGGTGACGGAAAACCTTCTTAAGGAAATCGAGAGAGCCGAAAAGCCGCCGCGCGCGCTCGACACGGATGTCTACGCCATCGTCCTCGGCGGCGCCGACCCCGCGAAGCTCAACGCCTCTGACGCCGAGAAGAAGGTGGACGTCGTCGGGCACCTGGGCGAGGCGTTCGGCGCCGAGAACGTGGCGACGCACGCGCA
>ENA-OUOG01000937-OUOG01000937.1-marine-metagenome-genome-assembly--contig:-NODE-937-length-35655-cov-12.525100_pt1 | contig 35655 bp, 45 predicted proteins | sample MGYA00248635_ERZ508505 | MGnify/ENA primary metagenome ERZ508505 (study PRJEB26176, sample SAMN06267871) | marine metagenome | isolation source: Saanich Inlet, British Columbia, Canada | place: Pacific... | reverse complement strand
TCATCCGATTCGCTTCCAAATTCCTCTCTTAATTCTTTAGGTAAGGTCTCTACTAGTATTTCTTTGGTTTTTAAATCATAGAATACAGGAATCGGCATTATACCATCTTCTGCTGTACCTGTTACGAATTTAGAAACTTTCCTGAGGATAACTCCTTCAGAGAATAATTGGTTACCGTCTTTAGAGAGTACTGGTGTAGTATTCTTTAAATCGATGTTCATTTGCGGTGCTTGTTGTTGGTTCATTTTTATCTATTTAATTTAATTAATCTAATGTATAATCTCCGTATATGGAATACGTCTTAGGTTTCTCTTCCGGTATTTCTATCTCTTCAGTTGTAATGGCGAAGAGTTTTCCTTTTAGTGGCTCTAATCTAAAATCAGCTTTTAATTGTGTCTTTTCAAACCATGCCTGGAGAGTATCTGCTATACCCTGTCGTACTTTAGTTTCTCCTTCTAATAACCACTGGTCTCCAGGTGGAACTCTTTTTGCGATAAGCGTTAGTGTTTCTTTAATTTCTTTATTCATCTTTTTTTATTTCTATAAATTCAACTTCTTCAATTTCATTTACAAAGTAATATATATTTTGATTTTTAAAAACTTTCTCTGCCATCCAATAAGCTCTCATTTCATCGGTAAGTTCTTTAGGTAGAATCTCTCCCGGGGGTACCGGGAGAGTTCTTTTTATCTCGTATTGAGTATCATTTATTTCTACTACTTTACCGAGACCTATCATCTTAACCTAGCAGCATATTAGGATTCATACCAGGCATACCTCCACCAGGGTTGTTATTGTCTGTATCGCTTATATCGTCAGCAACTACTGCTTCGGTGAGCATTAACGTTCCTGCTACTGATGCTGCATTCTCTAATGCATTTCTAGTTACCTTAAATGGATCTAGTATACCAGCTTCTTTCATATTTACAATCTTACGATCATGAACGTGATAACTGTTCCAGGGTCCGGCTGCTAGAACTTCTTCCATAATACTGTCGATTTCGTCTGGTTCGAATCCGGCGTTAGATAGTATCTTAGTAAATGGTGTAGTACATACATCTTTGATTAGATCATTTCCTAAAGTATCTCCTTTCAAAGCAGCACTAGCATGTAGTAAGGCAGACCCACCTCCAGGTACAATGCCTTGCTCAATTGCAGCTCTTGTTGCATGTAATGAATCTTCTACTCTATCTTTAGTTTCTTTCATCTCTAACTCAGAGCTACCTCCTACGTGAATGATGGATACACCTCCGGTAAATTTACCTAGCCTCTCTTGAAGCTTTTCAGTTTCAAATGGAGTTTTAGAGTTGTCGATTTGATTCTTAAGTTCTTCAATCCGTGTATTAATAGCTTCTTCTTCTCCTTTACCGTCTATAATAATACTATTCTCTTTTTGAATATTTGCTTTCCTAGCAGATCCAAACCAATCTCTATTTAATCGAGATAGTTTCATTCCTTTCTCTGGACTAATCACTTGACCTCCGGTTAAAACAGCGATATCTTCCATAATTAATTTACGTCTATCTCCAAAGTCTGGAGCTTTAACAGCGGCTACTTTTAAAGTGCCTCTCATCTTATTAACGATAAGAGTTGCTAATGCTTCATTATCAATATCTTCACATATAATTAATAGTGATTTATTTTCTGATGATACCGATTCTAATACTGGGAGTAAGTCTTTAGCTTGGGATAGCTTACCGTCGTATATAAGAATATAGGGTGAGTCTAGGACTGCTGCCATAGTAGAGTTATCATTAACGAAGTATGGGGATTTATAACCTCTATCGAATTGAATACCTTCGACGGTCTCTAAATAGGTTTCCCCGGTTTTTGATTCTTCTATAGTTACAATTCCGTCCCTGCCTACTGCATCTAAAGCTGAGGTAATTAAGTTACCTATCATGTCGTCGTTGTTAGCAGAGATGCTTGCGATTTGCTTTAGCTGATCTTCGGAGGTTATTTCTTCTACTATATTCTCTTTGATATACTTTACCACCTCTTTAACGGCTTCATCTACCTCTCTCTTAATAGCTACTGCATTAGCACCTCCATCTAAAAGATTTAATCCTTTAGTGGTAATAGTTTGCGCTAGTAGAGTTGAAGTAGTTGTACCATCTCCGGCGGAGTTAGCAGTATTAATCGCAGCTTGCTTAAGCATATCGATAGCTATTGATTGTACTGGGTCTTTTAATGCTATTACTTTTGCTACCGTAACACCGTCTTTAGTGGATCGTACTTCTCCTGTTTCGTCTCTGTACACTACGTTTCTTCCGTTAGGTCCTAATGTAGATGTAACTGCATCTGCTAATAAGTCAATACCTTCAAGTAACTGCCTTCTAGCGTTGTTTGAATATTCTATTTGCTTGTTCATATTTTAGTCTTCTGTTTCTAATAATGCTAATATTTGATTCTCCGGTCCTATAAAGTAGTCTTCACCCTTAAATTCAAACTTGGTAAATCCCATAGTAGGAAGTACTACTTTATCTCCTACCTTAAAGATAGTTTCTATAAATCCAACACCTGGCATGTTATGCCCAGGCCCTACACTTATAATTTCTCCCATCTTATTCTTTTCACTTCCTAAATCCGGAACTATAATATTTCCGTGGTACTCTTCGTCAAGCTCTACCGGCTTTACGATCACTGCGTTGTAAACTGCTTTTAGTTTCATTTTAATTTAAAATTATTTAAAGTTTTTATTTTTTCTAATAAAGTTTCTGTATACTCTTTTAAGCTTGTATAGTTTTTTTCTTTTACTGCGTCATCTATCATTTTAATTAAACACATGTCAATCGTATTGTGATATCCTTGAGCAGCCCATCTAAGATTTCCATCCTTTCTGCTGCTTAAATGTTTTTCTAAGCAGTACTGCCATTGATCCATTTTTATACGGTAGGGGTATAGAATAGGATCTTCGATGTAATTTGCTTTACTTTCTAATTCTTGTTTAGTCATATAACTTTGATTATTTAATTTAATATAGGTACTTTTATTACTTATTCCAACTTATTATACTAATGTCCGTCAGCAAGGTTAGTTGCTATTTCCGGTGGTGCTTTTAAGGTTACTCCGGGTAGTTGAGTTGTTGTTTCCATAATATGTTGTACTATCTCTGCTGCTCGCTTAGATTGTTCGTCTTTAACCTTTATTACTAACTGGTCATGTATCTGCGCTACCACTACTCCTTCTATCCCTACCTCTTTAAGTTTTCTATTTATAGCTAACGCTGCTCTATTTACTACGGATGCTGCGAGAGATTGAATTTGAAAATTTAGACAGTTATTAAGAGCGTTCTTATAATCTCTATACCATTGCAATACTTGGTCTTTTCCGTATTCTCTTTCTAGGTCCTTCCGAGTTCTCCAATCCATTATAGATTCACCGAAGATATCATAAACTGCTTTACCCTTATCTAAATGCCTGATTCGGCCTACTTGGTTTTGAATAGCTCCTGTTGCTTTAAACTTCGCTCTCGACTCTTTAATCCAGTTAGCAACTCCGGGGAATCCCTGTAAATAACCTTCGTGAAGACGTTTTCCTTCTTCTTTAGATACTCCGATAGACATTGCGAGAGCATAAGCGGACATACCGTATGCTATACCTAATGAATAACCTTTTGCTGTATTTCTCTTAGGTGCATCTAACTTTTTAAGGAAGTTTGGAGCTTTTTTATCGGCAGATACTCCGTCTGGATATTTATCCTTTTGTTGGTTTAGGTTTTCTGTTCGTATTGCAACAGTAGAATAAAAATCGTGACCTTTATTAAAGATCTCTTGCAATGCTTTATCGTTTGAAATAGATGCAAAGATGTGAGGTTCTAGAGATTCATAATCGTCGTCTACAAATACTGTACCTGGATCTGAAATAAAGAATGCTCTTACTATATTTGTATACCTTACAATGATAGGCTCTGCTTCTCCTTCTTCTTTCGGTTTAGGTAGTTGCTGTAGGTCGGATCCGTACCTACCGGAAACAGTTCCGTTCTGCTTGAAATATGGATAAAAGCGTCCGTCTTCTGCAGCTTCGTAAAATCTATCAATGTACGTTGATTTTATTTTCAGTAACTTATTATACAATCTTAAATTCTTACACCATTCATACTTAGGGGATAAAGCTTGTATAGCATCATCGTCAAATTGAGCTTGACCTTTTGCCGTCTTTGAGAGAGGTTTTTCTTTAAGATAATCAAACGCTATCTCTGCCATTTGTTTTTTAGACTGTATATTTATTAATTCTCCATCATTGGACTCTTTCCAAAGTTTCATTGATACTCTAAGTACTACTTCTTCTTCTAAATGATCTAATTCTCCGCTAAGTAAATATTCTCTAACTGGATGTTCTTCTAGAGCTAATACGTTTGCATTCTTTAGTGAATAACCTCTTGCTGTTTTTGGTAAGGGTAATCCGTATAATTCAACTAAGGTAGAAGCCCATTTACCTTTTGGAGAAGGTGGAAAGTTCTTAAGAGCAGTATCCATAACCCATTCTTTTACCTGTCTAAGTTTTAAGAGTTCGGTCATTACAGAGCTTTTAAATCTCTCTTGATCTTTAACTATATCCTCTCTAGTCTTTTCTATTAATGGCATATCCAGGGTTAGCCCTTCTATCTCCATTGGTATGGTAACCTCTCTATACAGAGGCATTACTTCTTCTTCAAAAAAGAATTTCTCCAATCCTTCTTCTTTCAGTACTTTTAAAAAGTGGTTACATATACGTAAAGTTAAATCTGTATCTGCAGCTGCATACTTAGATAGTATATCTATATCTGCCTTATACATCTCAAAATTTACTCTTGTAGTAACTCCTCCATTCTCTTTTATAGAAGCTTTCAATTCAATTTGTTCCTGGTTAGCTGCTTCCTTAACATCTAATCCAATTTCTTCTTGAATCATTATTGCTATTGGCTTCAATCCAAAAGGACTACCGTATCCAAATGCTCCTTCTTCCTTTACTGTATGTACTAGTAATGCGGTATCAACCCATAGACTTGGTAGTAAGTCTACCCCGTAAAAGTTTTGAGTATAACGAGCATCAAAAGATGCATTATGCATTATCAACTTCTTACCTACTAGCATTGAGATTAATTTCTTTGCTATACTATGACATCCCGTACCTTCAATAGTTAATTCTTCTACCTGTTCGGTTTCGGTGTTCCATACCATTGTCGGTAAGTAGAAGCCGATACCTACCTCTCCTGATACTGAGAATCCTATGATCTTTCCTTTACGTGGATTAAGACTTGTAGTCTCTGTATCGTATGCTAGAATATCGCTGTCTTGGATGTGTTGGAATAATAACTTAAGGGTCTCCTTAGAGTCTACCTTGTAATACTTTTTATCTATAACCTGTTTAACCATACTTTATTATAACATAAAGATACGAAAAAAAGCCTGCCGAAGCAAGCTTTTTCTAAACGTTTTAAGGTTTTATAGTATATTATTTTTTGAATGATTCTACGATCATGTCGGCTTCTGCTATTATTGATTCGTTTAGTTTAGCATACTCTGCATATACTTCATCTCTTTGCTCGTTAGATAGAGGTTTGAAGTTGACGAATTTGCCTCCTTCTTGTTTTTTAGCTATTTCCGGAAAGAGTTCGTTTGCTATTCTCATAAGCTCGTTATGTTCCCTCTCTCTAGCATAGATAGCTTTAAGCTCTTTCTCCATTTTAGCTTCTTCTAAACTTGCTTTATGGTAGTCTACTTCAACCCATACTCCGTTTTCTTTTTCTAAAACTTGTACATCTCCACCCTCGTATTCTACTTCTACTTGTCCGTTAGCGAGTTTAGTATTTTTAACGACAACGCCGTTTGTTGTATTATCACCTACCTTTGCCAAGGCTCCTGGATCGTACTCGTCAGCTTCTTCTGCTAAATCAGTAGCTGATCCTTGTTTTCCTCCTCTAACGATGTCATCATATGCCTTCCCTACATCTCCTCCGTAAATTTGTTTAACAATTTTCTCTCCTAGTTTTTCTAGTTGTTGGTCGGATAAGGAATGTTTTGCGTCTATACCTATATAGAACATACCTATATCTGTATAATCAGCCCAGTAGTCTTTTTCAACTCCTTCGTCTAACTCCTCTTCACTAAACATATCTTGAATGTGGTTTATTGCTAGCTCTGCTGCATCTTCTTCAGATAAGTCTGCTGTGTGGGCTAAATTCCTTACTACTTGTTCTAGATCTTCAAGAGAGGAATCTACAAACCTATCTTCTTCTAAAGTATCTTCTGCTATTGAAACATCCTTACCTGAGGTTTTAGCTTTTTTTATTGCAGCATCTACAGTAGCTTTAGGAGTACCTTCTGCTTTAGCGATCTCTGCTGCTTCAGCAGGTTTAGTCATTTTAGTTACAGTAGTTATCTCTTCCACTGTTCCGTCTACCTCTTCTTCAAGTTTTTTAGCTTCATAAGCTGCTTTAACACTTTCTAATGTAGGTAATGCTTCTCCTTGTTTTCTGTTATCGAATCCTGGTGCGTTTTCGTTTAGTAGTGTATTTTTCTTCTCTGTAAGAAAAGCTTCTTTAATTAACGTTTTAAGTTCAGTCTTATTCATTCTTGATGATGTTATAATATAATAATAAATATACTGTTATTTTGCTTTCTCCCAAGCATTAGTACCTCCTTGCCATTGTCCGTCGTAGAGTTCATCTACTGCTGGGTTTTCGTGGAACAGTACTTGACATGCTCTTGCATTTTTTTCTATTATTAATTTAACATTAACTACCATTACAGTACCCATTTGGTCTGTCTTATATCCTGGATCCCATACCGGAGATACTATTTGGGTCCCTGTTCTGTACAATGAGCTTCTATGTAGTATGAATCCTGTATAGTTTTCTGGGATGTTACATCCTTCGTTAAATGTTATAGCGTATGTTCCTGGTTCTAATATCCAACAGTCTTTACCGTCTACTTTAGATGTAGTTACGCTTTCGTAAAAGTCTGGGTTGATGTGAGTAGTGTCTTTATATACGACGGAACCTCCGAGTATGTATTCTACGTTTGCTAGGCTTAAGTCAATACCTACTTGTGCTGCTTTTGAATGCTCTGAAGGAATTATTATTCCTTTTTCTAATATTTCTTTACTACTTAATAACATATTATCTTATTATATGATTTTTTATTGTTGATTGCAACTTACAGGGAATATATTGCCGGGTAGTTTCTACAGTATCCTTTATCGTCGTCGCAACCCATTCCTACAATCCATTCATCGTTAATTTCAAAACCGTAGCTGAAGCTTCGAATTGGGGAAGATTTTAGTTTAATTGGATCCCATATATTCTCTTTCCTCTTAACTAACGTTACGATATTTATAGATGCAGGTTTCTTTACCTCTAAGTACTCCGATACTGCTTTCATAGTGTTACCTGTATCATATATGTCGTCTATAAGGTAGATATGTTTACCTTTAGCTGCTGTTTCTAAATCCTTAGTGATTTGAATATCGCCTTGCTTATGTTTGCTTATGTAGGATTTGACTCTCATGAAATCACATTCAATATCAATATCTACTGCTCTTGCTAGGTCAGAATAAAACATAAAGCATCCGTTAAGGAGTCCGACTAGTACTACTGGAGTTTTATCTCCTCGATGTTCATCTGCTATCTTTTTAGCTAATATCTTAGTCTGTATCTGAATGTCTTTTTCTGCGATTATTTCTTTCATTTAAATTTCTGTTTAACTTTTTCTGATATTGGTACGGTGTCTCCGTTTTCGTCTATTCGAACGAATTTAATACTTGTTGACAGTATAGGTGTTTGTTTTCCGGAATATACATTATGCGCTCTTGCTTCCATGTAGAATGTTATAGATGTGGTACCTACCTTGCGAACTTCTCCGTAAATCTTTATAAGTTGACCTTCTTTCGCTGGTTTTCTAAATATGCATTCGTCTATCTTAACAGTAACCATTCTCGGAGTATCGCATATCTCCATAGCGTAAGCTGCTCCTGCAGCATCTAGCCACGCTAGAAGTTTTCCTCCAAAGAGGTTGGCGTGAAAGCCTAGGTCTGATTTTTTTATTGGATGGGTTGTTATTAGGTTCATCTCTCTAGCAAAAAGGTAGACCAGTCCCTCCCTGCAAGGTCTTGATTTGGAAAATAGAGTTCGAACTTTTCACCATCACACCATATTATTTTTGTAAACCCGACAGGTACTAGTGCTCCTGTTTTTAACCAATTTTCGGGCTTATCTTCAAAATGGCATGTTATTGTTACAGAAACAAAAGTATATACTTTAGCTAAGTTACGTTCAAATCGTTCCAGCTCTTTCCAAGGGCCTCTATTTAACCCTTCATGTTGTAACGCACAATTGAGATACGAGAAGGTCTTTTTTAAGGTTCCTTTATCGCAATTAAACGCAGCAGCGGGAGCTAGGTGTCCTTTATCGTATATGTTAGCAGCATAATCTTCATCGTCGGATGTAATTACGCTATCACAGGTATAAAAATTCATATTTCTCCTACTAGCATTTCCTGTCGGACATTGAACTTGATAGGAGAGCTCTAAAGGTTGTTGGTATATTTCTGAATAAGTTACTGTGAAGATGTCGCTTTTAATTACCTGTATCTTAGGAGGTGCTTCTTTCGGGGCAGTTAAGGAGGTAAGGAGTATTAAAGTTACTCCTAGGAAAAATAAATGTATTCTAGTGTTTTTCATATTAGACGTATCTTTGTTTTGAGAATGCTATAATGTGTGCTCTACCTGTAAATTTGTATCCTTTATCTCTACACATATTCATTACTACCGGATAAGATTCAAATAGTGGTTCTCTATCGTCACCTGCTGGCATACACCATACTCTATCTTTTACGTGTTTAAATACTTCATCCTTTGTTTCATAACCTCTAAACTTCATTTCAAATAAAGCGTCAGTTAGGTTTTCAATAAACTGCTCTACTTCTGCAAGCATAGATAGATCTTTATCGATAACTGGTTTTAGGTGAAACTCTTTGTGGTAGTTGATTGATTGGGAGATTGCATCAACGTTCATTCTTAATCTATTATGAGTTTTAATCATTTTCTCATCCACCTCTTTTCCTTGTGGAGTCAAAACTCCTACTACAGGTACACTATTACTAAACTTAGGACTTAGTGAAAGTAAATCTAGAGGGTAGTCAGTTTCTAGGTGATGGGACCCTTCAGTTTCCATGGTAATAACTATACCTCTATCTTTAGCAAAGTTTGTAAGCTCATTTACCACAGCAGGATGCATAGTAGGAGACCCTCCGGTTAGCATCATTTCTTTAATATGTGGATGCTTATCGTACATTTCGATTATGTTATTAAAGGTATAACCTCCTTTTTCCGGGTGTATACTTGTCTGCCAGCTATCACACCAGCCGCCTTCTCCAAAGTAGCACCTATGGGTACATCCCGTAGTTCTAATAACTACAGTAGGGTATCCTTGTCTCGATCCTTCTGATTGAACCGCTGTGTATAGTTCGAGTACTGGGAGTACTTTATCATAGTCTTGTATTCTCTTTAATGCCATTTCCTTTATATATTATCTTAAATATAGTGTGTTTTAAATTAATTCCCAACTTTAAATTTTATAAGTATTTCTGCAGTGTTGTCTACCACTTCATAGGGAGAGTCTATACTATCTAGTTTCATAATGCTACTAAAATCGTAGACAGCCACTTGGTGATGTTTCATTCCGTCTAACATCTCCATCTTTTTATCTGCAGTAAGACAGGAGGTTTGATGATTAATCCTGAAATTAGATAGTTGTTTGGTTAGGTATAGATAGCGTATGCTATCTGCTAGTTCTAGAACTTTTATCTTTATTTCCATAACTCTTTATTCCCTCTATTGGCATATTTTTTAACATTTTAAACAGGTCTTTTTCATCCTGTTTAGAGAATCCATCTTTAGGTTCATGCATTTCCCAAGTATCCTCTTCTTCCATTTCCTAGTCTGCAATATAGAGTGCAGTATTTTTGCCGTGTTCCATAAACTCTACTGATGTTATTTTAACTCTTCCTTGGGTTTCTTTATCTACAAAAGTATTCAACTTATTATAAATATACTCTGCAAATTTTTCAGCTCCCGTAGCGGGTATTACTCTTACTTGCGCCACTCCTGCTTTATCCATCTGTAAGAAGGATTCTTTAAAAGGGTCGTCTTCTGCTACTATAAAAGTATGATCAAACATATAGTCCATCCAGGCCTTAGGTTGCATACCGTCGATAAGGGTTTTAGCTCTTTTCATTCCGCCGAAATCCCATACCCAGTTTCTATCGTCTAGCTCACCTTCGAAAGTTAACTTAAAGCTTACTCCGTATCCATGTACAAACCTACAGTGCGTAGTTTCTGCTTTCCATTGACGGAATACTGTACTAAATCCATCAAAGACTTTTGTTGATTGAAACTTACCCATTGTAAAAGCTTATTACATCCTCTATAGATTTAACGCCTATAAACTTATCGATCATCCTACCAGCTGAATCTACCTTTATTACTGCTGGTACGCTTCTTACTTGGTAGTCAGCCAACGCTTGTTGATCTTGATCTGCATCTACTTTCTGTACCGGTATCCCGGTTCCGGCTACTTTCTCCATGGTTGGTCCGAATGTCTTACAAGGTCCGCACCAGGTTGCACTTATGTATACTAATTTATTCATATTATTTATTTAAACTAATTCTTCAACTATTCCGATTACTTCACTTAATATAAGAACTCCGGTTGCAATTACCAAATCAAATGGTAAAAAAACATACCCTATAATTCTTATTCCGGACTTAATGAAGCTTATGATTTGATGCCATTTTTGATTCGGCATATAATCTAAATCTCCTTTTTCATTTAATTTTTCTACCCATGTACTTTTAAATTCTGTACCGGTAGATTGAAAGTCTTTATATGGTTTGTTTCTACCGGTATCATAATAGTACTTGCTATGCTTTGCCTTCCCGGTAGTACTTACGTTCTTGTTCTTATCGCTGAAGTAACTACCTCTTCTTGCTTCTGTTATTCCGTCTGACATATCTTTTAATTTTATACCTTTAATATATGAAAAAAGCCCTTACATTGCAAGAGCTCTTTCTATTATTTTTAGTTTTACGTTATGTAGAATGTTCTGCTAATAATTTCTTAACTGCTGCTTCAGCTACTCCGTAAGCTACAGGACCAGTTTCGTCTTCGTATTGAACTGGATCGGGTCTCCCTAATGCTATAAATGCTTCGATACGTTCTACTGAAGAGGCTGATTTGTAATCTGAATTGCCGGATGGGTAAGGTTTATATGAAGTATTTGTTCTTTTGTAAACTTCATCAAAGTTAATTCCCAACTCCTCACACAGTACTTCTCCATCTTGTAAGATAGTAAATTTATCACCTTCTAAATATGGAGTGAAGTATCCTACTTTATCTGCATCCCAATTACCTTCTCTAAAGGCAGCATCATCCGCATCTCTAAATTCTTGTCTACAATCAGGATAAATTGCATGATCACCTGCGTGAATTCCTAAAGCAATATCTGTTCTTTCTCCTGTTTTATTTGCTACCGATAAAGCAACTGCTTGAGTAATAGAAGCAAAGATTTTATTTCTATTAGGTACAACTGTTGCTTTCATATTATCTTGCTCATAATGTCCTTCTGGAACTTCATCACCACCTTCTACTAAAGCTGAATCTAATAAATCAACTAAACCGTTTAGTTGGATTTGTCTGTAGTTTACCTTGTGTCTGTTTTCGTTAAGGTAATTAACTAGTGATTGAGCTCTTTCAAGCTCTACTCTGTGCTTTTGGCCGTAGTCAAATGAGATACCTGTTACGGTATCATACTCTTTTAAACATCGAAGTAGTAAGGTGCTTGAATCCATACCTCCTGAAAGAGATACTACTGCGTGTTTCTTTTCTTTAAAATCTAATTCTAATTGCATGTTTTTTAATATAACTTAAATTTGCCAGGTATTGATAGGATATAGGCTAATCCTTTTTATCATAACTTAATATAGTAAATATCTTAAGAGATACCTACTTATTTTTCTCTACTTCTAAGATTAAACCAGTTTGCAATACTTAACGTGAGTGTAGCTAGTATAACTACTGTTGCTATGATTACGGGTCCGGCACTATCTCCTAATCTATCGATATTGAATCCTACCACTGTAAAAGATGATGCTATGAGGATTGCTATAAATAATATGGTTAGGGTAGGTAGTTTTGTCTTTACTAACTTTTGTACCCTCTTATCGTGTGCTACTCTTGATAAGGCATCTTGAAGATCTTTACCGTATGCCGGTACTTGTTCTGTTTTTCCGTTAGGGTACTCTATGGTTACTTCGTATTTTAACCATCCGTCGAAAGACTTGCTTTCTTTTCTTAACTCTGCATGGATTGCTTTAGCTTTTCTTTTCATTTTTGATTATTTATTTTGTTACCATTCTAATAGGTTCTGCTTTACTAACTCTGTAAGTCCTATTTTGAATCTTACAGCTTCCTCCTTGGGCTAGTACTTTTTTAAATAATATAAGTTCTTTTTCTGCCCAATCTAAACTTAATTCTATAAGCTCTTCTTTAGTAGTGGGCTTTCCTTCTACAGTTACTTCGTTAATTCTTCTAATAGACTGTTTTCTTAATCCCATTCTAATTTTTAGGTTTTTTAGGTGTATTCCCTTCTACTGCTATTTCATGCCAATAAACTCTACCTTCTTGTATAGCTTTTTTGATATTCTTTTGCTTACCCATCAAGAATGAGCTTCCAGATTTAACTTCTACGAAATGTACTTCGCATTTAGTCTTACTTGTTGTGTTGCTGAATCCTACGTAATCTATAGGCATTCCTAGGAAAACTACATCTTCTGGAGGTACTGGGAATTTTTCCATAAAAGGTACGAAGTGTTCTATTGTCTTTCCCCAATTAACTGCTGAGGATCTAAACTTTGCATCTTTTCTAATCTTGGTTCTCTCCAAGTTAAAAGCTTCTTCGATACTTCTTATCTTCTGCTTAGCTTTGTACAGGTATAGCCCTAAAATAGCTATTGTTAAATTAAGGATTACTGTGTAGATTAATACTGTTTGAAACATATGTTACTGTTTGTTTATACCAGTCCTAAGGTCTTTGCTCTTGCATAGCTCACTTCTTTACCGGTTTTTGGATTTAAATATTTTTTCTTGGTCTTAGGTATCTTAGCGTTAGGGTAAAAATCATAGCCTGGAGGGTATTTATTTATCGTTTGATATGGTCCGTTGGGATTTTTCTTTTTATCGAATTTCCATATACTTATAATACCCTCATCGTCTATCATCTCTAATTCGTAAACACTTCTAGGTTCAGAGTTTTTCGGTACGTAATAAGATTTATATTTCTTTTTTTCTTTCGACATACCTAAATATACGAATTATTTTTTTACCAAACAACTCTTTGTCTTACTGTCTCAAGGTCTTACGGTTGATATACTCGGTGCTAATAAATGCTTCTGGTATCATATCTTGATGAGTAGCTCTGATTGGATTAATATCTAATCCTCCTCTTCTTGTATATAGAGCTGCTACCATTAACTTATTGGGTTTATAAGCTTGAGTTAGATGAGTGAAGACCATCTCTACAATCTCTTCATGAAAATGAGATACTTGTCTATGAGATACAATATACCTTGCAATAGATTCGTAGTCTAGAGAACTTACCCCTTCCATGTGAATATAAACATCTCCCCAGTCGGGTTGATTGGTTACCCTGCAGTTAGATCTTAATAGATCAGAACTTACTTTAATTACTTCATCAGTAACTACATCGTCCGTTCTTTTTAGTTGACTTGCATCTGATTTAAATACGTTAAATTCAACTGTGTCTAAATCTACTAGAGCATCAAGCCGTATGAAGCCTTGTTTGTCCATATTAAATTCAGGAGCATTAGTATCTGTAAATAGCTTAGCTTTAACATCAGTTTTTAATCTAACGCTTAAGTCCTTCTCGACTGTTTGTTCCATTAGGGCTATACATTCCTTCTCTGTATCTCCCATTTTCGTCATGTTAAATGAATTTAAATATAGTTTAATAGATTTAGATTCTACGTGAAGTGGGGAGTCTGAAGGACATATGATTTTCATCATACCTGCTACAGGTCTTCCTTTACTTGTGATAGCGGATACTTCATAGCAATTCCATACATCACTTCCTACAAACGGTAAATTACCTTCTTCAATTTCGTAAGCTTCTCTGTTATACTTTCGGGGAATAGCTACTAGTAGGTCTGGATTGTACTGATCGCTGTATCCAGCTCCACCGACTTTTCCTAAGTGGTGTCCTGCAATTTCAACTACTTTTTCTTGATTCTTAGTTTGATCGTTCATTTATTTTTATAACTTTATAATTTAATATAGTACTTTTAATACTTTATTACAACTTATTTTACCAGTATTTTTTACCCTCTTCTTCTATCTTTCTCCTTCTATAGCTAGAAAGTTGTGACGGGTCTTTATATGTTGTAGCTATATTTTCTTCTTTAGGTTTTTCTTCTACCTCTTCTACTTCTTCTACTTCTAAACCCTCTTCAGTTAAATCTTCAACCATATCATTCATTACTAAATCTAATGCATGATCTTCATCAAACTCTTCTACTTTAACTTCTACTTCTTCTCCGTAAATATTCCTTTTAGTTTCCGACCGTAGTTGTTCGAATGCGAAGTTAGCTGCTATTACGAGAGCGATAGCTAAAGGGTCGAATACGAATATGATAGTTAAAAGGAGTATGTTTATGATCTTGTCCATCGGAGTACCTGTAAGTCCAGAAAGGTATTTTAACGGACCTAATTCTCCAGCTAGTTCGCTATTAGTAGAAACCTCTACTATTTCAGTCTCATAATCAAACAGCTTTTCGTTTAGTTCATCTACTCTAAGGTTGATAGTTTCCTGTCTTCCGATTGCTTGGTCTAACTGCTTCTCTAATGCTCTCCTAGTTGAAGAGGAGGTGGTTGTTATTAATTGACCTTCGGCGTTTGTGTATTGAATTTTATTATTAGATAATCCTTCTCTTAGGTCTGCTACTGCTTTATTAATTGTTTCTTTTTCGCTATCATAACCTGCTAACTGTTCTTTAACGTTATCTCTTTTCGTCTCTATCAATACTATCTTAGAATCGATAGTACCTGCTTTAGAAGCTGTTTCTTGGTATGCAGCACTTAAGAATCCATAAATCCCCATTGATGTTATTAGTATTAGTACTAAGCAAGCTATTGATAAGTAGTACTTTAATAAACGTGGTAGGTTTTTTCTATACTGATATAGTAGAGAAGCTATTACAAGTTTAGCTACCTCCAGAGAAGCTGCCATGATTATTACTGCAAATGCTGCTCCTGCAAAAAGTTTGGATAATCCACTCACTGAATAGAAGGCAGCAGAAGCTGAAACAGATAGTGCTGATAATGCTATTAGTACTGGGAATAATCTTTGCTTTAATTTTTCCAACATAGTTAAATATAAATAGAAGTTAGTAAGTAAGCAACTTTTTTTATTCTTTTTCTGTAGCGTACTTCACGCCCATTATTGTTCCGACAATCGAAAAAGCATTAGTGAGGAGTATACCGAACATGTTCGACCAAGTTGATCCGATAATTTGTGTATCGTAGTTCGATACAATCGCAAGCCCGTACATTATACTGGTTATGATACCTACTCCTACTATTACTGCTAATGCTATACGGACGATAGTGCCTACCAGTTCAAACTGTGTTTTTTTCTGCATTAGCTCTAGATCTTCTAATGCTTGCTCTTTGCCCTGTTCTGCTTCTTCTCTTAATGTTTGAGCTTCCTCTTCAGACCGTTTTGCTTCCTCTAATGCTACTTTAAGGTCTTGCATTAAAGTATCATTTTGTTTCTCTTTAGCGACTAGTTCTTTATTTTGTTTTTGAACCTGTTTAGTCACCTGTAATCTTTTCTTACGGGCAGATGAGTCTTTTACTTTACATGTTTCTAAGTATTCTGCAAACTCTTTATCTTTTTCTTCCGCTGTAAGTATTTTTAATATATTACCTTCTAAATATATTTTTTTCTCTTTAGCAAAAGTTAATAACATTTTTTTAACTTCCTCAGTAACTTTCATTTGTGTATCTTCTACTTTTCTTTTAATTTAATATTCTCAAGTCTTAAATCAAAGATTTCTTTTTCTTGTGTTTGAATTTTTTGCTCTAAGTCTTCTCTATACATCTTACTTATATCCCCCTGTACTGTGCTTTTTTGTTGAGCTTGGATTTTCCGCTGTATTCTTCTAATATTGCTAATTGCACTTATAGAAATAACTACCCAGCCCCAGTTCATGGGGTTTGAATAGAGTCCGTTATCTCTAAAAAATAGTATTACGAATGTTAAAGATAGAAGTCCATATACATAGGCAACGTATTTCCTTATAGTTAAGCTTTTATATATTACCGAGTACAGGGTTAAGGATCCGGTTAGTATGGAAATAAGTGCGACATACCATAGGTTTGGAAAAAATGTTGCTTCTAGGACAAGTGGTGCGAATATTAACCATATCAAACCTTGAAGTACTTCAGTAGGTTCGGAGTCGTGGTAAGTTAAAATATGTCCTAGTTTTTTTAACATTTATTTATAAATTTTAAAAGGGTTTGTTTTATCCCTATACCCCTGGTAGTCTTCTCTAAATTCTTCAAGACGAGGTTCAATATCATCTGATTTAATAATCCAGAACTGTGCACCTGCTGCTTTTGCTTTTTCAATTTCTTGCGTATCATCTGAGGATGATATTATCCCGACTACGCAGCCATTTCCGTAATCATAGTTAATCTTTCTGATCATTTCAATTCCGTCAAAGGATGAACCTATAATATTTAGATCTACAAATACGCATTCTGGTTTTTCGTGGTTAGGATCGTCTGGGAACCATTCTTTGAATAGTTTATCGGCTTCGTCACTAGAGTTTAGTGCTTCTAAAGATAGCGTTATATCTAAAATGCTGCATGCATCTTCGAATACTAAATGGAAGAGGTCTTCATCATCTATTAAAAGGATAGAGTTTATCATTGTTGTCATTGTAGTCTTACTTTTATCTTAGTTCCAGGGTTAGTTTTTTCTGCTGTTATAGAGAATTTATGCTCTCTTAGTATAGCTATACATATGTTTAAACCTAACCCAGAACCGCTTTCTTTCTGATCTTTTTTTCTAGTGTAAGGTCTGGATAATTCTGTAAATTCTTTTTGACTCATTCCCCTTCCGTTATCTTGTATGCATAACGTGTCTTTGCCTTCCATGTAAATCATAACCGTCTTAGTGGAACTATCATTATACTTGAGGCCGTTGCGTATTAAATTGTCTATCGCAGTACAGAAAAGAGGTTCGTTAACTTCACATTCTATCAGTTCATCAATAACTACCTGTTTTGTATAGGAGGTTGAGCTAAGGTAGTTTTTTAATATAGTTTTTAGGTTTAAATTTTCTGTATCTAATTGGACTTTCTCTTTTACCAGGTTTGTAAACTCCTTAACTCCTGCATAAACTTTCTGGGTATGTTTTAAACCTTCTTCTAGCATTTTAAGAGGAGCTTGGATTTTCAATTCTTTAATTTGATCTTCACTTAATCTTCTTTTTAAAGAACCTAAACCTCTAGGCATGTAAGTATTAATACCTGAATGCATGTCATGTCTAAGTATTTTAGCTGCGTGCTCTAGATAGGAGTTTTTTTGATTTACTGTATCTTCAGCTTCATGCTGAGCTGTAACATCGGTTGCGATCTTTAAAATTGTATCATATCTGCCTTGTGCGCCTTTGATGGGTGTATAATTCCCGAATAACCATCTTCGAGAACCGTCTTTTGCGATTCTTTCGAACTCTCCTGTAATGCTTTCACCTCTTCTAAGGGTTTCCCAAAATTCTAAATACTCTTTACTTTTAGCGTATTCCGGAGATACCATTTGATGGTGGGGTTTTTTAACCATATCACCTTCGTTACAGCCCATAAGGTTGCAGAAGTTATCGTTTGCAGTAGTTATGTATCCGTCCATTGTCAGGCTAACGACCAGATTTGAGCGGCTAATTCCAGCTAGTTGAGAGTTTACTCTCTCTTCTCTTATTTTTATATTATTGATGAATTCACTTACGACTTTAAAGAATGGTGGCATGAAGAATACCACACAACCCCAACCGAATTTAGCTAAAAATAGAGTAGGTTCACATAATCCAAAAACGATACATGTTTGTACAGCGAAAAAGGTCATCATAATGACTCCTGCAACGCCTAGAGATATTTTGGCATTTAGTGATATTCCACTTAATGCTTTCACTATTATAGGTCTGCTTTTCTAAATCCGCATTTACCGAAGAACCATTTGGAGGGACAAAAACCTGTCCATACACCAACGTTTAACATAAATGTTACAAAAATAACAACTCCCCAAGATTGCAAGAAGTAGCTAGTTAAGAGTATAATTGACATTAGGAGATACACCATTCGTGTATCGGTAATGCTATTTAGTAATTTTTTCATCTCTTTCGCCTTTATGTTTATCGATTTTATCTAAAATAATGTTTAACAGCTCGTTTTTAATAAATCCAGACATTGAAGCATTTTTAAGTGCTGAGATCATCTGGAATATTATAAATGGAGTTATGACTGTTTCGCTTAACCAGCCTGTGCCGGTAAATCCTTTTTCAATCATTAAAATAGCAGTAAGTATAACTTCCCAAGCAAAAATAGACTTTAGTACCTTAAGGGCCTTATAAGTTTTAAAACCTTCTCTCTTTATACCGGCTATTATTCCAAAAAATGCATCCAGTAATAATACAGCAGCTACAGCTAAGAACTGTTCAGCATTATCCATTGTTAACTGTAAGAAGTAGGAGCAGAAAAACCCTACTGTTGCTGTGCTAGCTAGTATTAATTTCATATAGGTTGATTTAATCATCTTTTTTAAAAAATAGTTATTGTATAAATAAAAGCAACCTTAATTCTAATCCAGACTCTTTTCCAAAATGAAAGAGCTTTAAGTTCCTGTGTTCTAAATATATCTTCTAATTCTCTAATTTCCATTATAGGCTTACTAACATGTCCATTAACTCCTGTTGTGGGAACATATCTGTTTTATCTTTTCTTGTATTTGTGTGAGTCCAAAGACCTTTTACTCTTCCGTAATAAGCATCTTCGTTCCATTCAAAGGCATCTGCACCTTTTTCTTTAATTAAAGCGGGTAAACCGGCTCTAACATCAATATTATCTCTTTCAGCAATAAACAAAATCCATTTGTGTAAAGCTTCAATTTGAGCATCTGAGTAGCGGTGCCAATGTTTATACCCTCTAAATTCTTTATCTAATTCTACAATTTGTGATTCGTGGGCTGTAGTACCTGCATATGTTTTACCATCTTTAAGATAACCGAAATTATTTACTTCTATACCTACTGAATGCGTGTGCATGTGTTGGGATCCATTTTTACCTAAATGCCAACCATAAGCTCCTTCAGGGAATGCTTGTACCATTTTACCGTCATACTTATCATCATTTCCTTTTATAGACGGACCGCCTAATACAAATTCAGTTGCTACCGCACCTCTATTATCTCTACCCCAATGATCAATTGTTCTAAATGGACTGTGCCAACCTGCTGTGTGATGTAAGAAAACATATTCTTTATTTGTAGGACCTGTTTTATATTCACCAACTGGAAGAAAATGTCTTTCAATTACTAATCCGTTTTCCGTTGTATAAGTTTTTTCCGAATTATCAGTAGTAGCGATACCCATAGCGTCCCAAGTGGCAGGACCAACAATACCATCATCATCCAAGCTGTTAATTCGTTGCCATGCTTTAACTGCTGTAGCTGTACCTTTACCGAAGATACCGTCTGCTCCAATCTCAAGGAATTCTTGGAGTTCTTTAACTGCTTTACCACGTGAGCCTACTTTTAATACCATTACTCTGTTTCTTTTTTAGCAAATATTTTCGTAATACCGTCGATTCCGAAGGAACCTAAAGTGATTATTACGAAAGAGTTGTAGATGAACTCCTGCACCGGTAGGTCTTTCCCTAAGAAGCCGGTTACAATGTCTGCGGTAGCAAATAAAGCCATAATAGCAAAGGAGGCGAAGCCGACAACGTTTTTCTCATTAATAGTATTGTCGTCCTTAAAAATACTTGAAAAATTCATAAGTTTCTTTTTTATATAGTTTAGCATAGTGTAACCGGTTAGTGCAACGTTTAATATAAATAGAGACAGGGGTGAAGAACACCCCTGCAGCTTATATTATTTCAATTATTTAATCTATTTTAGAAACTACTGCTTTACACAATTCTTGAAAGTATTCTACTGAATGTGTGTTTTTCATTATGTTGATGTCTTTATGTACTAGCTGTATGTTTCCTTTAATGTACCCTTTAGTACTATCTATTCTGTCTAAGCTTGCTGTACATGAAAACCCAATCCAATTCTTATTTTGTTTCTTAAAACTTATGGGTAGTCCGGATAATGCACATTTTCTATCTTGTGCAAGGTATATTTCGTTTATCTCTTCTTCAGTAGTTTCCCATTTATACTTACTTCCTTTTTTCTCTTTGAGTTTGTATCTTTGCGTAAACGATCCGGGAACTTCTCCGAAACCTTTCCAACCTGAGTTACCTTTACCATGTCTTGAAACCTGGTTGCATTTTAAGCAGCCTTTTGAAGATCCTTTTGATATTGCGTACGCGGAAACATTTGCAGTATACCCGCACTTACAGGTAACTTCTACTTTTGCTTCCCCTTCCATTATTACCGGTCCGGATACTGTCCAGTTACTGTACTGGTCTCCAAGTTTAAAATACGTGTTATATTTACTCTTTCCTTTTACTCTCATATGCTTATACATAGGGTGTTTATTCTTCAAACAGGCACTATTTGAAAATAGAGTCTAAAAGAAAAGCCGTACTAACTTAATAGTACGGCTCTTTTTAATTAGGGGTTTATCATATTACTTCACATGCTCCTGCTGCACAGGCAACTTCTCCTGCTAGGTCCGTCATGTCCTCTACCTCTACTACTTTTGATAAGTCCACATCTACTAGAGTTTCCATTAACCTTTCATATTCCTCTTTTGTACAGTCTTCAAACGGACTTTGAGTATATGTATGATCTGAGAATGGGAGTACTGATAATCCGTTATAGTGCTTTCTCTCTTTCCACATCCATTTTGCTACATCTTCCCATTCATCTTCTTTTACAGAGATTGTTGCTGATACATTATGAGTATTATATCCGTTTCTATGTCCTGGTTTAATCCATTCTGTTGAAATCTTCTTAACTCTTTCTAATAGATCTAATGCGCTCTCTGTTCTCAAGATTGCTCCTTCTGGTGCTTTCTGTGGTATAGTTATCACTGCTGTATCGTGAGGTCTAAAGAATTCATCTTCGATTAGGTCTGGATGGTTTTGAGCTAAGTAAGTATATAGTGATTCGTTTTTACCTACTCTTATTCTTCTCAAGTAATAATCATTATGCCATGCATGTATACCGGAAGAAGTTCCTAGTGTTAGAGAGGTTGTCCCTGCAGGCTTAACCGTTGTTACTCTAGCTGCTTTATTTATTCCAATCATCTCAGCAACCCTTTCATTCTCTTTATTAGCTACTTCTGCAGCTTCGGATGCATCTAAGTTTAATACTTTTCCGGATCCAATGCCTGTCATCGATACTCCTACTAAGGCGTCTTTTTCTGTTGTACGTCTCCATACTTCTCTTAAGTAGTGGAAATCCGTATAACCTGCTTGAAGTGTTCCTAGAAAAGAAGCTGCTTTTACTCTTTCGTTTAGATCTTCTTGAGATTCTACATTACTTACATTTACTTCACATAGATTACAGAATTGATAAGGTCTTAGTGCGATCTCACAGCATGGATTAGTTCCCCAATCTTTACTATTGGTAAAATAAATACCGGGTTCTCCTGCTCCTGAAGCTTTAATTCTTGTCCAGAGCTCATCGAAAAACTCTTTAGTTACTTTTCTTCTTAGTAGAGCAGCTGAGTTATTAGCTCTTCCTCTCTGTGGATTTAGTTCCCACCAGTTCCCAGACTTAGCGGAGATCATTTCTTCATCGTCTGCAGAAAATAGAGAGATTAGAGCTGCTCTTCTGATTCCTCCTGCTAATACTGCGTCAGCGATATGGCATACTATATCGTGTACTTCGATTGGTTCTAATTTGTCTCCATCTTCTTTAAGATTTAGGATACCCTGTATTTTTACTAAGCATTCTTTTAATGGTTGAGGTCCTGGTGCTTTTCCTCCAGAGGTTACTAGAGCTGCTCCTTTAGGTCTGATATCTGAATAATCAAACCTTAATGTTGAACCTCCTTTGAAGTAAGATTTCATTAATGCTTTAACCGCATCCGCCCAACCTTCAATAGAGTCATTTATTAAAAATCTTTTAAATTTAACAGGGTTTGGTTTTCTAATTTCTGGTAGTTTATCTACGTGGTGTTTCTGTACTGAGAATCCTATCCCTGTTCCACCTAAAAGTAAAAACATAATCTCTCCGAATGTTCTCCAGTCATCAACTGGTGCAAAAGCACAATTGTAAATTCGGTTCGGACTAATCTCAATTGGCTTACCTGCAAACTGCATTGACCTCATTGAAGGAAGAACTTTCTTATCGTATACAAACTTATAAGCAGTTTCTATTTCTTCTGAAAGTTTAGGGTATTTTTTGAGATGCATTTGTTTATTTCTATCTACTAATTCCTTCCAAACCTCTCTCCTATTTAAGGCAGGGTCGTGTTTTGAATACTTCAGAAAAACTGTAATGTCTGATAAGATTTTTTGATTAATTTCCATTTCGTGATTTATATTTTATTTTTTAGCGTGTACCTTATAACTATAGTGTTTTTAAAGAAAACTGTGTTTTTTATTAGGAAAAGTTGGAAAGTTGGTTAAACTTTTTTGACAGTTCCCTCTTGTCAAAACTATCCATTAGATTAAATGTCTTAGAGCCATTTCCGTTAGAAGGGGGAGTTAGATCGTCGTAAGTAGGTACGTCTGATGTTAGTTCTATATGTCCGTTATTCGTATCTACTTTTGCTCCAAAAGTCATACCGTCCATACCGTATCTATTCTTCATTATATGTATTCTACCCGTTCCGTTAAGTTTATCTTCTTTCTTTCTAGACAAAGACATACAGAAGTCGGATACCATAATCTTATCGTAGGAACCAGCAGCTTTATCTCCTTCAATTACATCGTCTTTAGCTCCCATTCTATTTACTTGAGAAGGTGATATAATCGGTATCTTAAGTTCTTTAGCTAGCCCTTTACAAGCTACATAAACATCGTCGATTTCATCTTTTCTTTCTGCAAATTTATTTGATGCTGCTTTTAGGTAATCTATATAGTCAATAATTACTAGATCAGGTTTAACTTCTGAGTCTACGCATTTTTGCAGATGGGCTCTTATAGTAGATACGGATGCCATTTTAGGTGGATATTCTTTTATAATAAGGTTTCCGGTTAACCCTTCTACCATTTCGTCTACTCTTTTCCTGTGTTCTCCTATATGCTCTATATCTACACCTGTTAGGTAGCAGTCAAACCTTTTACCGACGTAGTCTTCCCCTAATTCTAAGGTATAGTACACTACATTAAATCCCATTCTTACAGCATGACCTGCCATTGCAACCATCAGCCAGGATTTACCTCCTCCAGGGTTACCGAATACTATTCCTAAGTCTCCAGGACCGAATCCTCCTTGCATTAAGTTATTAATATCCGGCCAAGGTGTTGGTATGGTAGGTCTATAATCTTCTCGATATCTAGTTTCGATATCTTTATTGTACTCATGTCCTATATTTCTATCCGTACCTGCTTTTAATGCACTATCTATAAGGTATCTAATACTATCATACTCTCCGGAATTCAAAAGATCTACAGAGTTTAGTAAAGCTGCTTTAAGTTGTTGGTTTTTACAGAAAGCGGTAAACTCTTCTTCTACGTACTGTAGTTCATCGTCTGAATGTTTATAAGCTTCTTTTAGCTGTTCTTTAATTGAGGTTTGTAATATTTCGTTATCTAAACGTTTAACTTCTATAGTTAGTACCTCCATAGATATCACCGTATGATACTTATCCCAGTATTTAGATATTTCGTTTATAATCCACTTATGGGCAGGATTAGGAAAATGTTCATCCGTCAATACATCGTGTATGTTTTGTAGGAATTCTTTCCTAGTTAGTAATGCACCTAAAGCTTTTACTTGAAATGCTGGTCCGTAATCGATTAGTGATTTTAAGGTCATGTAACTTTTATTTATAACTGTTTAATTTTACTTTAATATACGATCTTATTTATAAGTTCCCAACTTAAAAAAGGTATCTGCGACCCAATTTTCAATATTTTTTATAAAGTGGGCTACTCCGTCTTGTTTATACATTTCTAAAAACTCTTTTTTATAAAACGGGTTATTATTTTCTCTTACTAGATCTTCTATATAGTTGATTTGACGATCATCTAATATAGGGTTTTTTAAGTCCATTAACTTGTAAGAGTTTTTAAGATTGTCTTGTTCGTGTAATATCTTAGCGAATACTTTATGAGTTGTTAATTTAGCTTCTGCTATTTCAAAGATTTCATCTAAGTCTAAGGAATGGTGAATTAATTCTGGGAAGTGTTTTAGTAATGTTTTTGGACCTAAACCTCGTATTCCGTCAATTTTATCTGACTTATCTCCTAGTAGGGTTTTATATATAATAAAATTGTCTGAGTGTATTCCGTATTCTTCTGCTACTTCTTTTGCTTTGTAGAATTTCTTACTGATAGGTCTATATACGGTTATTTTAGGATTAGCGAGTTGCAGGTAATCTTTATCAGAGGATACTATAATTACATCTGAGTTTCTTTCTTTAGATAGTTTAGTTGCTAGATATGCAATCATATCGTCTGCTTCTGCTTTATCGATCATACCGATCTTTACGGGTAGACATTGCAAATAATGTATTAGACGTGTTATCTGATCTACCTTAGATTCTCCTTCTTCTTCAATATTATCATAGGTGTCCCAGTTAGTTATACGGTTTATACCTCTATTGGACTTATATTCCGGTAATAGATTCTTTCTATTAGTAGAAGATCCTTGTCCATCAAATATAACATATACTCCGGTAGGTTGAGTCAGCTGTATTAGTGAGCCGAGTGATCTAAGAAACCCTGCCATTCCTCCTATAGGTACTCCGTCTTTATTCATAAAATTAATTGTTGCAAAGTTCCTGAAGAATAGGTTAAGGCCATCTATGAGAAGGACTCTTGAATGGAAGTTCGTATTACCTTCTTCTACGGGTCTAGTTTCGGTTTCTGTAATGTTTGCTAGAAGTGCTCTTAGATCTTGTGACATAATATATACTCTTTAATATACGAAAAAACCCCTGCAAATGCAAGGGCTTTCTTAACTTATATTGAATTAAATTAGGTTTATGTTTCTGTTTCAAACATATCTGGTGAGGTATTTTCCGGTTTTTCTTCTACGATTTCGAAGTCTCCTCCTCCGAGAATCCTTTCCCAGTTAGATTGATTAGCAGCTTTATACTTCTTCAAAGCTCCATCTTCATCCATAATAAATCCATGAGGAGTCATAATAATCTTTCCTCTAGTTGTTATTCCGTTAATATGATTTTTATCAATTTGAAGATTAGTTCGTTTAGCGAATTCAATCTGCTTTCCATTCTTAACTGCTTTAATTTTAGAAGTTCCGGCGTTAGATATATTACCGAACGTAATAATAAAGGTTGCATCATACCACATAGTCTTACCCCCTTTATTTTCTAACTTCGGCATTCCCATCGGTGATTCAGGTTTTGCAGTCCATACTTTATTTACTACAACTAAAGAGTTTGTATAGGGAGAAGATTCTTTTCTCGACATTACAATTCTCTGATTTACCTGGTTACCGAATTGAGTAGACATTGCGCCTGCATTCCATTCATTATTGTTCTTATTGGAACGTACTGATAGTTCACATGGTACTGATCCTACAGAATCCCATAGGAAGAGTAGGTCGTAAGGTAGAGAACCTTTTTTCTGTTCATCTATTAAGTCTAATATAAAGCTTGCTACGTCTTCTATAGTATTTATTGTTTCTCGGTCTACATAAATAAAATTACCTCCATAGTCTAAAACTTCCCCAGTCTCTTCATCTACAGCCTGCTCTACCTCTAATCCCATTTGAATAGCATGCTCCCAGTTCCATTTCATCTCTGTAATAATGAATACCGGGAGTACGCCTGCTTTCTGCGCAGATACTGCTGCTTCTAATAGTGCTGTTGATTTTCCGGTATCAGAATGCCCTCTTAGCATCGTTATATGTCCCATCGGTATACCTGGTATAGAGGTTACTTCCTGGAATGCTTTAGATAGAGGGATCCATTTCTGATCTTTAAACCTAACGTTTTTATTAAGCATCTTGCTCTGTTTGAATTTCTTCAAATCAAAGCCTTTTTTTAACTCAGCAGATACTGCTGCCGATAGTGATTTATCTTTTGTCTTTGCCATAGTTTATATTAGAAAGGCAAAGCATCATCTTTAAATAAACTATCGAACTTGTCTGCTTTAGACTCTACTTTTTTACCTTGATTCTCTAATGAGAATTTATTAGTCGGAGAAGATGGAGTATCAAATGCTACTGCTGGTTCTGAGGAGATTGCTCCTTCTTCAGCGTCAGGAGCTAAATATTCATGTAATACTTTCTTCATATCATCAAAACTCATTCTTGTAAATACTTCTTCAGGATTAGGTTGATCTTCAAGTAGAGTCTTTACGGTGTTGTTATCTTCTGATAGAGGAGTTTGTGCTGTTCTTGCTCTTAAGGTTGTTTTATTATAACCTGTACCTGTTTGAGATGCATCAAGAGTGGTTAGAGTTAGATCTCTTCCTGTTACGATGTCTGTGAAGTCTCCAATATCTTCATCCTCTACCATTGAAAGTAATTCCATGTAAATCTCTTTACCGAAGCCCCACAACTTTACACCTTCCTCTTCTTGACCTCTTACGATGATAGGTAGATATACTCTCATCTTAGGTTCTAGCTTTCTAGCTAATCTCCAATTCTCCTTGTCGTTAGTTTCTCTTAATTGCTTTACAAACTCTACTATCGGATCTTTATCTCCAAAATTAGTAGGGGAGATGATCGGGAATTTGTGAATACCGTAATGGAAATACAGTTCGGAGAATGGATTAGACTTGTTGTACTTAGAAGGTACTACTCTAATCACTTCTTTTCCTACAGTTGGTCTGTAGTAAATGTTTCTTCTCGTACCTCCAGATGGGGCAGCTTTCTGATTTTGCAAGGCTTGTAGCTTTGCTTTAATTTCATTAACGTTCATACTTTTAAAATAACTTTTTTTATACTTGTAATACCTCTAATATAAGAAGTATGTTATAGGGATGCAACTTATTTATACGTTTTTTATTTCGTATATTTTAGTACGTAGGAATTTTAACTCTCCTTGAGTTGTTAGTAAGATGGTGTTTCTGTAATGTTTCCAATTTACGCGAAAACGAGTATCTACAACTCCTCCGTTTAGGCTTTTGATAAGCTCATTTAAGGCGTTTATCGTATAGAGGGTATTGCTTTCCTTCTTTCTGTGTACAGAGATTGTATTCTCTGGGATATTGTTTATATCTGGCTGTTCGAGGTTGTAAGTACAAGCGTATTCTTCGGAGTCTCGAACATTTAAGATAAAGACCTTATTATACATTATACTGTATCTTGAGGTAAGTTCTTCAATAAACGGATCTATTTCGTCTACGGGTACGAATGTACATAACAGTTTATTGTTGGCCATTTCTAAGGTTTCGTTTAAATCTCTATTATACATATCAAAAAGATTGTAAAGCATTATAATTATTTCCTACATTCATCGTTATCCTCAATCCTTCCTCTTTAAAAATATTTACTATACTACGGATTGCATCTTTATCTTCTTTAGATAAGTCTAATAGTATAGCGTCATATGTATAGAGTACTATTTTTGATCTCCTACCTTCTAATACTTTAAATATTTCTTTTAGTAACATTATATTATTAACAGTTTCATAATTCTGTATAAGGTAGTTGAATAGTTTTTGAGGGTTCATATTAGGTAATTCGTCTCTTTTAAAACTATATTTTCCATAAACTCCTTTCACATATCCTTCAGCTTGATACTTATTCCATGTTTCATCTATATATGCGGTTGTTAATTTAAAGAATTCAAAATCTTTATATTCATCAAATACGTTTCCATATAGTTGTTTAAAAACCAATCCTTTTGCCTCTTTTCTATCCATACCGTAAACCTCTCCAAAATCCTCATAAATATCTCCGGTCGGGGATTGGTAATTTACAAGTTTTGATATTAAAGTTGGATGGTATGCTACTAGATCTATCTCCATAAAGATCTCATTTCTCGGTATAAAAACACTTCTACATCCGTTATCTTTAGTAAGAGCTGCAAAGTTAATACTATTAAAATTGTTGGAAGGTCTTCCGGTGATGTTTTTAAGGTTGTACTGGGTTAGAATATAGTTGTTATAAAGGGATAAAAAGGGTCTCTCTATCTTAAAATAGTCTTCTATACTATCAGTTATCTTTAATCCGTTTCTTTCTATATTCCAAAATATATCCTCTGCTTGTTTTCTAAATTCATCAGGTTTATATGTAGGAATTTCTCTGGTAAGTTCTTCTGCTATTTTCTCGCAGTCTTCATAATGTTTTACTATAGGTATAATATTTCCTAGATCCGGGTCATTATAATGTCTTCTTGAGAAATAGTTTATAGCTTGAGAGGTTTTATGGTTTATCTCCGGAAGAGTATTTGTATTCGTTCCATGGTAAAAATAATTAAAAGCTTTTCTATCTAATGTATAGATTTTATCTATCGTCTCTAACCAACCTACTACTTTACTGGTTGAAACTTGCATTGCTTCGCTATGATAGAAGTTTATTAGAAAACTATCATCTGTCTTTACATCCTTGAGATATAAACATAAAGGGGAGTAGATTGCAGGATGCTGTTCAGGGTGACGGTAGATAGGTATAGCTATAACTTCTTTGAGAGTATTATATTTTAACTCTTCAAACTGCTCTTGCGTCTCTATTAACCAAAACATAACCTTTCCTATAATATAAGGAAGGTTTGCTTGAGAAACAACTTAAGCTGAGAATTCAGTATAGTTGGTAATATATTTAGATAGTCCGTATACTTTGAATCTCTTTTCGGTAAGGAAAGTCATCTTCTCATTCGTTTCTGCTATGTTAGTACCGGATGTTGTCCATATTAATTCAAACGGTATGTATATGCCGAAGTTGTATTTAGGATCTTTAATCTTTATAGCGTTAAAGTCTATTTGACTGACTTCTGTGAATATTACGTTGTTTGTTCTTCTTAAGAAGTACCTCTTAAAGGAGGGGTACCTAACTACCGGTTCAGAGTATTTAGGTTCAATTAACTCGGATGCAGGAGGTTTAATATTTACTCTCTGTCGAATTGCATCATATTGAGTGTTCTTTAGGATCTGTGTAGGGGTTAAAGAGGAAAAATCTCCATCATCGTCGGAGAATTTAACATTATTAGAGTATTCCAATTCTAAAAGTTGACCGTCTCTTGGATTTTTTCCGGTGTATATTTTCCCGTCAGCAAGTATATGGTAAGATCCTTGGTAAGGTTCTTTAGTGTTTTTATAAACTAACTCATTTTCGTCAGCATATTGATTTTCTAATATTTTAGATTGCGGATAGTACATTACTTATATAAATATTAGAATATAGAACCTACATCACCTAAATATTCCCAATGCCATGCTTCCCACGTTTCTGGTTTACCTGGGCGGCTTATTCTTGTGAATCCATACTTTCCAGCGTTTTTCTTAAGCCATTTATACTGTCTCATGCTTGGAGTAAGTTTTGATAAGTTTACGTCTGCAAAATCAACTGCTCTACCGAAGCCGTGATTTGATCTTCCGGGATATGCTGCATTATTAGCTTTACCTTTAGCTTCCCAAATTTTACGCACTCTTACTTGATCTTCGTATAGCCTGTAAGCGGAGTTTATTTTTATAGGGGTGTAAGGGTTATCGTTCTCATATGCTTGTAGTAGTTTTTCTAACTGTAGCATTATAGGTTTAAGTAGTCTTATTCTACCTCCATCACTACTTAGGTCTCCTTTATATTTAGGGGAGTTATTTAATTCAAGCATATACTTGTCAGGAACTTCTCCGTTTGCTACAAATAAGCCGCTTATCGTCTGTCTTCTGATTTTACTTGTATCGTATCCGGCAGGTTGTGATCCTCCGGGAGAGGCAGATATAGGGCTGGAGGCTCCTGATACTGTCTCTAAAGGTATAGCGAAAGGTGCTAGAGTTTTACTTTCCTTTTCTATTTTTTCATCCTTTAAGCTTATGAGAGAGGATATGCTTGTTTCCCATTTTGTAGCGTTTACAGTGTGGCTTATCCCTAGGATTATAAATTCAAAATTATCCTTGTAGGATAGAGGTAAAACATCGTTTGATAGTTTAAACTTTTGATATATTTTAATACCTCCTAATCCGTATAAGGAGAGATCTAGTTTGATAGGTATGAATGCGGTTGAGGTTTGGCCGGTCTGTGTAAATTTTCCTAAACATGCCTTATATAACTCTACTGCTATGTTGTCTTTATTACTTTGATCTGTTGATGCTATTTTAATAGGTCCGTATTTGTCTGTCGCTTGTTGGTTATTTACAAGAGCGGTGTATGTGCTTATAGCGGTCTTAAACCTCTCGTTGATTGCTTTTAATGCTTTTTCCTTTTCCTTTTCCTCTAAGATAGTTTTCTCCCCTATCTTCTTTGTAGGGTATATTTTATCTTTAAGTCCTTTGCTTAATAGGGAGAAGGATGTAGCCTCTTCTCCTACAGTCTGTTCCTGAGCCTGTGCTCCTATTGATATCATATCTGCTATTTCAGGGGTGATACTGCTCTGGGCTTGAATGCTTGTTAACATAGTACCTAGTCCTTGTGCTTGTATAGTTGTTGTTGGTCTTTCTTGTTTAGCTAGGTTCTTAATTCTCTTCTGTTGATAATCTATAATTGTTAGGGTTTCTTCAGCTCCATCTACATCTGTGATGACCTGTAGGTCGTTTAGGCTTCCTAAGGCTTTATTTATTCCATCGCATAGAGTTTGGAGAAACTCTCTAATCGTTACTTTATTATCTTTATTATCACTTTTTTTAGCTAGTATTTCCGATAAGTATATTACATTTACGTAGACGTTATTAAGGTTGCCGATGCTAGGGTAGATAGAGGGGTTTACTGTTACGTTAGCTTCTTCTTTAAACTCTTGGACTAGGTTGGAGTATCTCTGTGCGTTAAATTGCGTTATGGGCTTGAAGGAACCTATATATTCTCGTTTAGGATCTATAGTTCCTTTTGAAGTACCTAGATAGTCATTTCTAATATATATTTTTTCCAGGTTACAGGATATTACTGTTGAATACGTAAACATTGGCTTGTCTGATTCCCAGTCTACTTTTAGTATTTGGGAAGTTCCTGAGAACATATTAGGATACTTTGATATCCATTTTAAGACTCCTTTCACGGAAAGGTACAGTTCTGCACCTACTCCTCCTGTACCGCCGTATTCAATTACGTTATATTCGCCTTCTAGATCTTTTATAAATTTCGTGTATACTTGTCCTGCCATATTTATTATTCTTGATAGCTGTCTAGTGGGAAGTTTTCCTCTATGTCAAAATATCGATCGTCTAGCAGCAAGTCTATTACATCTTTTGCACTACCTTTCTTTCTATCTAAGTACTCTATTAAATTGATCCATTTTGGTAAATCTCTGGCTTTTAACTTATCGCTAAAGAATACTTCGAGTTCAGTTAGTGCTTTTGACTCTTCTAGGTCTATATTATAATACATAGGGGAAGTAGTACTGCCGCCTAGATTATAGGTCCGAAAGGAGGAAGCCTTATTTGAGCTTTCTACTATTCTATAAAATACCGGGCTTCCAGGGATGGGAAATCCTAGGGGATTAAGAGGTGTTTCTACCCGGCTAGTATCTATATCTAAGCCGAGAGTCTTTAGTAGGTTGTATGAAAGGTACCCGTCGTCGGATGGCAGAAAAGAGGAGGTGATCCGTCCGTCTTCTTTTAACAGTTTCTTTAATTCTTGTAGGTTTCCTCCGTATTTATAGTCTTGTGCGTATTCACTGGTGAAGTCCCATAGGGCACTACCGATATTTACCTTAGTATCGGTTATTATAGAATTTTCTAGCAGAAGTGCTCTAGCTTTTTGCAGAGGTTTCATTTTTGCAAGCCTGGCTTTGATTACCTCTAAGTATGCATCTCTTATCGACTGTATTAATTCTTGTTGTTTGTCTGCTTTATCTGCTAATTCAAGTTTTGTTTGAAGTGCTTGCTCGAATTCCCCTCTTACTTGCGGGTCGGCTAATACTTCAACGAGTTCGGCTAGGAAACTATTAAAGGCGCTTGCTCCTGAGTTGAGTTGTATGCTTTTAAGGTTCCTTACTCCTTTATCGATTTCCAGGTTATCCCAAACGTTTTCGGTTAGGTCGGTTCCTCCAAAGTTCATTTTTAGAGAATCTATTATATCCCCTACAGATACTAGATTTAATGTGATGCTGTAGCTTAAGTCACTATTAAGGGTCCATGAAAAGTTACTAACCTTTGCCATCATAGCGTCGTAGTTGCCTGCAGTCTTTTTCTTATTTGCTATAAGAATTCTATTAAAGGTACCGGGGATGTTGGTTACATCCTGGAATTCAGTAAACTTACTGTTAAGGTATTCTGTTTTCTCTTCTGCTGTAGAGAGTTTTCGATATGCGTCAATTTCTGATTGGGTTAGGTAGTCTAGGTTTCCTACAGATACTGAAAAGCTTTTCTTAAATAATGTGTTAGGTATGTTTAAGGCGGACATGTTTTCCTTTATACCTTTATTATTAAAGTATACAGAGTGTCCCCATTCGAGAATCATCGTAAATCCTAATCTTAAGTAAATAGCTTCTATTGCTTCAAACTGTTTTCTTGTAAAGCACGTAAGGTTAACTTGTGCTTGTTTTAAGGTACCGTTATTTTTATAGTTGGCAGTAATGCCGGTGATTCCGGGCATTGGCTTATAACCTTGTTCTCTGTCAGAGAGAAAACCATAACTGCTTTCTAGTCCGTATCCTACTCCGCCTTTTCTGTTGCTTAGATTAGCACCGTCAGAGGTACCGGCGAAAAGTACTAGGTTTTTTGCTAGATTATTTCCTACTATTTTACTTTGATTTATCCCTAGGTTTGTTGCAAGTGTTTTTGCTCTGTCTTCATCTACTTCAACGGAAGAGGATAATCTAATCCAAGGGGTGCTTGAGTTAAAAACTACCAGGTCGTCTGTGGATTTTTGAGATTTTCCTAAACTTTTCTGTCTAACTTTAATCTGCTTATCGACGTATTCATCAAAAACTTCACCTAATATCTTATCCATTGTTAATATCGTTAAAACTATTTACTACATCCTCCGGGTATGCTGGTATCCGAAGTTGTACTCCTAATGTAGGGTATAAAGAGTTAAAAGGCAACTTAGGATTAGCAGCTGCTATAATCCAATATAAACTCCAATCTCCGTAGTATTGATCTGCTAGGAGATCTAATCTATCACCGTAGGTTGTTATAACGTAAGTATCGTTTTCATCCTCAGGTATTTCAGGGTATCGGGTTACTTCTTGGTACCTTATCCCATCTTCTGTTTTAACTACCGGTATGTTTGAATATCTACTCATGTTGATGGGGTTATAATGCTTGTAGGTATGCTACTTACCTTATTTCCTGCTTCAATGCTATTTGTATTCAGGATATTTCCTTGACCTGAGAGTGGAATAAATGGGTTGTATTGGCTGAACTTTCCTGAACCAAATTTTTCTTGAGGGGTAAATAGAGCATATTTACGTGTACCGTCCATTAATTGTGGAGCGAAATCATGTATTGGGGTGAAGTTAAGGCTTATGTCAAAGTGTCTTGGGGTTTCTAGCATATCTTTTTCAGTCCCACTCTCCGGTTCATTGTAAGCTATTTCCCATGATGCTTCTTCCGGTACTGTATATGTTAAACTACTTATAAATCCCGGTATTCTATAGAAGTAACTTCCTATAGTTAATCTTGTAATATTACCTTTCATATACCCTCCTGCACCGCTATAGTCGGGAGCGAGTGTTGAAGCAAGGTATGTTAGTTTTTGATAGGTTGCTGCCATTTCATCTCGTGATTGAGGGTGTACAGTAAAAGATAATGAAATATCTCGTGTAAAGCCAGTATAGGTGTGAAATCTATCTCCTCTTCCTACAAAGCTTGAATCATTCCATTGTCCTCCGAAATTATCTGTTATTGCTCCTAAAAAGGCTCTAAAGTGAACGAAGGTATGATCAGTGCTACTATTATCAAGTACTTCGAATCTAAACCTTATGAAGTCTCGAGTAAATCCAGTTTCTGTGTCGACATTTTTTTGCTTATATAGTGGCATTGCTGCTACTTTATCTACGCTAGCAAAATCTGATTTATAGAGGTTGCTTCTATCTCTTGATCTTCGGCCGGGGTCTCCTATCCCTACTCTTTGTATCTTGTTAACTGAACCTGTTAGGTAATTGACTACGTTCTTACCGAAAACTCCTATAGTTGCATTTTCCGTCTTGTAAGGTATATTGCCTCTGAAATCTCCTGTTATAAGCCCGAGATTGTCTGGTGCATCTGGGCTCCATACTGATTTCTGTTTGTTGAGTTGTGTTAAAGTATATGTAGAGAGCCCTGAGTTTGTTGTAGCGGACCCCTGATAGATGTTCTTATCTGCAAAATAAATAATTTCTTCGAGTCCACCCGGTCTTTCTGGGTATGATAATAGTAGGGTAGGGTTTGTTGAAATATATGTGTTTTTAACTTGGTTCTCCGTTAGTTGTGGTCTTGATGTAGGAGTTTTTATAAGTTTTGATGTATATAGACTTTCCAACCTATTAGAACCGGAAGTACTTAGTTCCAAGTACTTTTTTTCATATTCAATTTTTTCACCGAGACTACCGGTAGTCGATGTTACTTGTTGAGGTTTCCCGTCTCCATAGACTCTGCTATCTGCAAATCCTATATTTGTTGTAGTTATTCCCGGTCCTCCCGGGTATGATAATAGGAACTCAGGGTTTGTTGAAATACCTGTGGCTTTAAGGTTCTCCGTATTTGGGGACCTTAGAAGAATTTTTGATATGTATAAGTTTTCTAATCTATTAGAGGTCTCATTGGAGCCGGATTTGGGGTCTAATTTACTTAATTTTCGATACTCCTTCTCATATTTAGCTTCTTCGTCCTTAAAACCGATAGGTAGGAGTCCTTGCTTTTCTAAATGTAAACCTGTACCGCTTGCAGCTACTTGAGCTAATGTATTTAATGGATTATAAAATCCTTTTAAAGGTTCGAATCTATTAGGTTTTCCAGGTACAATTGGATTTTGTGCAGATAATAATTGCTGCTTGACTATAAACTGCAGACCTTTAGGTGTTATTAAGTATTTACCTATACGTTCTAGATCATCTACTCTAGCAGTTATCTGCCGTGTTATTCCGGCTAGTAGACCTGTTGCGGAAGTAGGATCGGAATTAACGTCTGGTAGAACGGATTTTACAAATGGCTGTTTACTACTTCCTCCATCTGGTCTATCGTCTCCGTATTTAAAACTTCTTTGATTAAAGCCTGAT
>ENA-OUOG01000934-OUOG01000934.1-marine-metagenome-genome-assembly--contig:-NODE-934-length-35718-cov-5.702814_pt1 | contig 35718 bp, 21 predicted proteins | sample MGYA00248635_ERZ508505 | MGnify/ENA primary metagenome ERZ508505 (study PRJEB26176, sample SAMN06267871) | marine metagenome | isolation source: Saanich Inlet, British Columbia, Canada | place: Pacific... | reverse complement strand
TAGCGAACGTCTCCGCGCGCGTTCCAAACGCGCGGAACTCCGCGCTGTGGTCCGGTTTAAATTTGACCGCCAAACGAGGCGACGCCGTGCTAATATCAGGCCCCAGCGGTTGCGGCAAGAGCGCTTTGTTCCGAGTCGCGGCTGGATTGTGGGACCCCGCACCGTGTGGAGCGCACGAAGTCGAGATGGTCTTGCCGCCTCAAACGAAAACGATGTTCCTGCCCCAGGAGACGTACGTCTGTAACGGCGAAACGACGCTGCGCGACCTGGTGACGTACCCGGGCGTGTTCTTTTCCGACGACACCTCCGAGACTGATTACTCATACGAACCAAACGACGACGACGTGCGCGACGCTTTAAACGCCGCCGGCCTACAGAGGCTTCTTCGTTCTGACGATGCCGATTGGGTTACGGTTGGACGTTCCGCTTTTTCGCATCCTTCACGGCCCGAACGCGTGTTTCAAAACCAAAAAAAAACCAACGCGTTGGACGTTGTACGCGACTGGACCGTTTCTTTGAGCCCGGGCGAACGCCAGCGCGTGGCGTTTGCGCGGCTTTTTCTTCGGCGACCGTCGCTCGCGTTTCTGGACGAGGCGACGTCTTTCCTGGACGAAACCGCCGAAGCTGAGATGTACTACCTCGCGAAAAAAAGAGCGGGGTGTGTGGTGAGCGTAGGCCACAGGTCATCGCTGCGGAAGTTCCACGACGCGAAGGTCGAGTACGTACCGGCGCCGGAAAACAAAAAAAGCTCCGGCGGGACGTGGGAGACGCGGAGCATGCCGCGTAGGAGTCGTGAGGGGTCGTGACTCGCGGCGGACGTACGTACATGACGCACTACACGTAACATATGGTATTGAACACTAACTCGACGCCTTCTCACTTTTTATGTTCTCAGTGGCGTACGTTGTACTTGTCGAAGTCCTTGACGCAGACGCCCAGCCGCAGGCGCACCACGCCGGCGGCTTTGGTCTGCAGGCGGAACCGGTCGCCGGGCTGGTGGATCACCTCCTCGAACTTCAGCCGCGGCCTCCCTCCCACGAAGAACGCGCTGAGCTTCTCCGCGGCCGTGCCCTCGGGGCACCACGTCGCGACGTCCAGCTCGTGCTCGCCCGCGGCGGTGGGGACGTGCGCGAAGCCGTACCCGGCGAGGTCCTTCGCGCCGTGTGCATCCATGGACCACACCTGGAACCACATCTTGGGCCACCCCACTAGCGATTTGGCGGCGAAGTGCGCATCCACGGGGTGCGCCCACACCACGCACGGCTCGCCCTCGGGGGGGTAGTCGCAGTGCGTCTGACCGCCGCTCTCGCCCTCCACCAGCTCCCACATGCTCCCGGCCTCGAGGCCCCACTGCGTTTTCGAGTCATCAGGGACGGAGCGGAGCGCGCGGACGGGACGGGAAGGAGGAGGACGTCAGCGCGGATTTGAAACGTTCGCGCGGGACGGGAGGTTAAGAGGGGGGTGGGAGGACACGCGCGGTCGCGCTCCGCGCGCGCGACACCGGTCAAATGCCGTACCTTACAGAAGAGGTTCCTATCCTCGAACCCCATCGCCCCCACGATCTCGCCGACCACGTGCAGCTCTGCCATGGCGTCTCAGGAAACGGACGAGTCCGCGAAAAGGTGCCCGTTGCCGTTGTCCGCGCGATGCCCAGGAAACCTCGAAGCCGAAGCGTGCCGGGGACGACGCACGCGGCGGGACGCGAAGGCGTGCGTTCGCGTGTGCGCGCGAGTGTGCGGTTTCGCGGCGTCGAGCGCGCGGGCGCGGCGCGGTGTGCGCGCCCGGCGCGCCGCGGCCGCGAAACCGTGTCGACGACCGTTCACGTCAGTTTGAGTTCTTTTTCTCTCCGGCGATATTGTTGAAGACTCGAGTTGATGCTTTCAAGCCGAGACGAAAATCTCACAGTGTGATCGGTGTATTAAAACGAACCCCCCGCACGAAGCCGCCTCCCGTGTGGGTCCCTCTCCCTCCCGCGTGGGTGATTATTTCCCCGCCACGACGCGAGGCGTCTCTCGACGGCAGGCGTCGAGAGACGCGCGAGACTTGGACGGCGGAAGAAAAAAAAATCTTCCCCCGCGCGAGCTCGAACCTCGACGGACGTCGTCGTCCGTCTCGCGCTCGTCGTCGCCGACGTCGACGCGTCTGTTTGTCGTCGCCAAAAAAATCGCAGCCGTCAACCTACGCCGTCTTCTCGGCGCAGTAGAGGTAGTGCGTGGGGTAGTAGGGCGTGTACGGCACGCGGCTCTCCTCCTCCGAGTACCAGATGGTGGTGAGGTTCTTCTGCGCTTTGAGCCAGTCAACGTGGCCGCGGTTGAAGTACACGCCGTCCATGGCGAACCACCACTTGTACAGCCGCTGCGCGAATCGTTCTTCGCGCCCTTCGCGCGTGACGAAGTCGATGAGCGCGAGGTTGCCGCCAACCTCCACGAGGTCCAGCATCGTGGCGAGCGCCTCTTTCCACGGGGGGATCATGGTCAGGCAGTACGAGCACGTCACGAGGTCCGCCTTCTTGGGCAGCTTCTTGCGCGTCGTTTCGGAGTTGATGTCCCCTTCCACCAGCACCACCTGCGTCTGCAGACCGAGCTCCAGCACGCGCGCGCGCGCCATGTCCAGCAGAGCGTCGGAGAGATCCACCAAATACACCTTGGTGCCCGAGGCTTTGACGTGCCCGGTGACGAACTCGATGTCGCGCGCGGTGCCGCACCCGACGGAGATCCAGGTCTTGGGCTTCTTCACCCAAGGCACGCAGTGCTGCATTAACAAATCGCGACCCGGAAGCAACGCTTCGCGGAACCCGTCGTACCGCGTGCCTTGCTTTTTGTAAAAAGCGCGCACGTCTTTGGTTTTCTGCAACCCTTGCTTGGCCATCGCCCACATCACGCACACGTCGTCCAGGAACGAGTTCGTAGGTTTAGACTCGGTACCTTTGCACTCTAACATGCCAGGGTCGTACGGCTGGAACGAAGGCACGGGCGAGATGAACTGCGTGAGGTACCACCCGACGCGATCGTACGTCGGTACCAGTTCGCCTTTTAAGTGCGCCAACACGGGCGAGTGCACGCGGTCGGCGAACGAACGCCAGAAGATGCGCCCCTTCTTTTGGTCCATGTTCGCCACCACCTTGGCGATGTTCTCCGCGATCATGCTCGGGGGCATCCAGTCCATGGAATCCAACAAAGAGGCGATGGTGATGGAACCAGGGCCCTCTTCTTCCGCGGCTTGCGCCCACGTGCCGTGGTACACCTTGACGCGGTCCACGCGCTGCTTCATGACGGCGAAGTTGTCCTTCTCGAGGTAGCGCGGGCACACCTCCGGCGAGAACTCGCCGACGATGTAGCCGTAGTAGAAGTAGTTGTCCGGCATCCAGATGCGCGTCGTGAGCACCTCCACCAGGCGCTCGACGAACACCTCGGGGTTGCGGCTTAACAGGTTGAGCTGCTCCAGGGGCACGCCGCCCAGCGGCGCGAACACCGACCACAGCCACGTCATCGAGCACATCTTGAGCGCGAATTGGAAAAAGATGCCGCCCGAGCCGGTGATCGGCTCGCGGTTGCGCACCTTGTCGCGCAGCCCGGACCACCACAGAGGCATGCACAGCAGCTTAGCCATCAGACCGGAGGTGCCGGCGTACATGAAGTTGTCGCGGAACAGGTGCGTGTTGGCGTCCCAGAACGCCGCCGTCTCGGGCTCGAGCAGCGGTCTCAACTTGCTCCGGTACACCTCAGTGAACACCTTGAAGTCGGATCTCCCCCAGATGGCGAAGAACTGCTCCTGCGTCAGCACGCGGATGCCCGCGAGCTTGAGCTCGAGCGTGTGCAGCTGCGCGAGGTTCATGTCCACGGCGATGATCTTCTTCGGGCCCTCGCACAGGTAATCGAGCACGTTGCACCCCGCGGAGGAGATGGTGAGCACGACGTCGTCGTCCTTCATGTGCATCACCGTGTGATCGATCGCGGGGTCCTCCCAGGAGATGTTGTAGATGATCTTCTTGCGCCCGATCGAGGTCATGATGAAGTTCTGCGTGTACACGTCGTGCACCACCACGCCGAAGCGGTAGAGGAAGTACAGGAACACCAGCAAGTGCAGAGCCGCCACGGGGTTGGCGGCGGGGCCGGCTTTCGCGAGCACGTCCGTCACCGCGCCGTGCACCATGTAGACGTGCGCGCCGATCTGCGCGATGAGCATGGCGGTCATGATGGAGAGCTTGGAGCGGAACGACAATCGTTGGCGCGCGTGCGAGCGCATCAGGTACCCGCGCACCCAGCCCTGGAACACCTCGACGTGCCACAAAAGCAGCGCGAGCCCGGCGACGAAGACAAAGTCCGAAAACGGGCGAGCCTTGTAGATGAGCACGGTGTGGAACACGACTCGGGTCAGGAAATACAGCACGCCGAAGAGCAACGACGGCCTTTGTTTGTTCTGCACGCTGTAAAAAGACAGGAGGATGATCGGCAGCTCCTCGACGAGCGCGACGGAGAACAGCGGGGTCATGTTGTTGTGCAGCAGGTACGCCAGGATGACGATGTACAGGAAGTGGTGCGACCAGCCGTCGTCGTAGGTGACGAGCGAGCCGTAGTGGATCGACCCGAGCGCGAGGTCCATGATGCAGTACCCGATGAAGAAGATGGCGACGTACCGCGTGATGTCGTGCTCGTTGTCCAGCACGGCGGTGAAGCCGTCGTTGCAGACGTGGTAGAAGAAGTACAGGCCGAAGAACGACGCGACGCCGGAGGAGTAGAGCGTGAGGTACCACGAGTGGTCGGGAACCTTGAGCGCGCGCATCAGGTAGTACACGAAGAGGCACCCGAGCATGTTCAAACCCAAGATGGCGAAGTCCTCGGAGCTGAACCGGACGTTCTCGGTGACGAAGGCGGTGAACTGGTCCACCATGGCGGCCATCGTTCTTTCCGGTGGAGGCGCGCGTTCGCGTTCTTTCGCGACCTTTTTTATCGCGAGCCGAGGCGTTCCAGACGCGAAGACGCGAAGACGCGAAGACGACGACGACGACGTCCAAAAAAAAAGGACGAGGGGCGGACGACGTTTGATGTGTGCGAGGAGGAGGCGCGATCGGGTCAGCCACCGCGCGGGTGTTGATCGAGCGTTTGGGAAGACGCGCGGTTGGGACGAATCGGTCGTCCCTCTCCTGCTCCCGAGAGTCGGTCGCGCGAGGGGACGCGCGATCGAGAACCTCGAGAGCCTCGAGCCTCGATGGCGTGCCGGAAAAACCCGACGGAACGCGCGCGCGTTTCGGCACCGCCGCAACGCGCGTGTTTAAAATGGCGCGCGGCGGAGACCGACCCTCCCCTCCCTCGGCTCGCGGGTCCCTCGACGCCGTTCCGGGTGCTCTCTCACGCGTGGAGGTGACGGATCGAGCGTTTAAGCGGCGACGGATCGATTCACCGGTCTTGACGTGCGACGAATCGACGACGCCGCCCGCCTCGTTCAGATCGCGCACGTCACCGCGTCGCGAGATGATCCGATCGCCACTTGTCTCGTTCCGCGCGATCGGTTTTCGGGGCGAGCGCTCCGTACGGCGCGCGCACGCACCTTCTCTGCCCTACGCCGGCGTGCGGTCGCGAGGGGCTTGACAAGACTCGGAAGACGCGTCGACGAACGCGAGTTCCTTTCGTGTCGGTCGCGCGCGGACCGGTGCGGCCGCTGTGGCGATCGATGGCGGTTCGCGAGCGCTTTGGCTGCGGGTGAAACCAAAGTCGTGTATTTTTTGCGGGTTTTCCAGACTGCCAACCCCGCCCGCCACGACCGTCGAAACCGAGTTCCCGCCCTCCGGCATCGGTCGACTCGCTCCAGCGATCTCAAAGAAACAGCAGCCCCTCGTTTCTCGTGAAACGCGAGGGTAATCGATTCGAACTCGGAAATCGGGGATTCATTTTTCGCGTACGAGCAAACAGTCAGATAAGGCGCTGCGTCGAGTTTTCTCTTTTCCACCGGCGTCAGTTTCGCCGTGCGACGCGAGCCCTTCTCCTCGAAGAAGGCATCTCTCGATGAATCGTCGCGCTCGCTTTTCGGGGGCCTTTTTCGGCCTCGTCGTGCAACATTCGCGCATTCACGCGCGACGCGCGTCCTCTCTGGAAGGGGACGCGCGGCACAAAAAGATGGTCGCGGCGGCCGCGCGCGCGTTCGCGGTCCCCCCTCGCTCGGGGGGGGACGCCTCCGGCGCGACGCGTCGGCTCGCGCCGAGGCGGGGCGGGCGACGCGAGGTGCCGAGTCGCGGGCGGGTCGGCGGGCGCCCCGCCGACGCGACGGGGTGGCGACCGGTCACGCTGGGCGACGTGGACGAGCTCGGCGTCGCGCGTTCGCCGGAGAGCGACACCGGAGAGCCGTCCGCGTGCGTCACCTTCGACAGCCCCCGCGCGCTGATGGAGCGCTTCGCGCTCGTGCTGGAGCGCACGCCGCTGGAGTCGGACGTCCCACCACACGAAGCGCGTCTGATGCGCCACGCGCTTTCGCGCCACCCCGACGCGCGCAGAAAAGTCGGCCGCGGCGTGTCCCGCATACGCGTCCGCGCGCACGACACCCGGGGATACAGGTACTTCGAGCTGACGCGCGCTGACGGGACGACGGACGACGTGAGTTTCCGCAAGTGCGTCGCGGCGCTGTTCCCCGGGTTCGGAAGCGGCGCGTATCGGGAAGGCGCCGGAGTGGCGAATGGCGATGTAAAAAAGACCCCGGCGGGTGCCGGAGTGGCGAAAGCGCGCGGCGCGGCGCTGCTCACGAGCCTGATTCTCGAGCAAACCTCCGTGCGCGGCGTCTTGAGCGTGTTGATTCTGGAGGGGGACGAAGAGGTGCTCGCCGCGCTTAGAGGCGGGGTCCCGCCGAAAGCGAGCGTGTCGGACGAGGAGACACGCGAGAAACTCGAGACGTCGACGGAAAGAAAAAAACTGCGCGCGTCGCTCGACGCCGTGCACGTCGCGGCGGCGCTGGTGAAGATCGGGAAGCTCGCGTGCGAGGGCGACATAAACGACGTGTCTCGAGACCTCCGCTCGTCGACGTACGGCGCGCTCGTCGAGACGGCACGCGCGATGTGCGCGGACGGGAGGTTCGACGCGCGCGCGACGGCGAACGTCGCGCACGCGATCGCGAAAACCTTCGTCTCGTCCACGTCGAAAAACTCTCATCGGTCTTCTCCGGAGTCTTCCTTTCAGTCTTCCGAGTCTCGTTTCGGGAATCTCGCGTACGGAAATCTCGCGAAACGAACAAGCGGAGACAACGTGGTCTCCGACGGAGTGGTCTCCCAAACCGTTTTCACTGACCAAACGTTTTCGGCGCGCGACGCGTTGCCCGCGAACGTCTACGGGCTGATGGCGGCGCTCGAAGCGCGCGTTAAAGACGTAGCGGAGGACATGAGCCCCCAGGCTGTGGCGAACGCGCTGTGGGGCTTCGCCACCGCGCGCTGGGAGCTCGGGGAGGAGAGCTGGCGCGCGCTGCAGACGCAGGTGGCGCGGTGCGGAGGCGGAGGCGATTTGAGAAGACACTCTTCCGTCTTGAGAGACGACCGCGTCGACGCGCGTTTTTCTCGCGAGAGAAAAGAAAAAAACGCCCAACGACAAAAAAGAACGACGTTCAACGCGCAGGAGACGGCGAACGTCGCGTGGGCGATCGCCCGGCTCGGTTGGTCCCCGGAGTCCGAAACGTGGGTCGGTCTGAATTTCTCCGTCGCGGAGACGGCGCGTTTCATGGACGGCAGAGCCATCGCGGTTACGCTATGGGCCTACGCCACGCTCGGAGAAAGGCCGAGCGAAGACGCGCGAGACGCGCTCGAGTCGGCGGCGCGCCGAGTCGCGATTGATTCTTTTTCGAGAGACTCGCTGGACGACGGATCCGAACGCGAACGCGTGACGACCGAACCGTTTCGCGCTCGCGACGTCTCCAACATCTGGTGGGCGTTCGTGACCCTGGAGCTCGCGCCGCGCGACGCGACGCGAATCGCGCTCGCGCGCGTCTCGGCGCGAATCTTAAACGAGTCTCCCGACCTGACCCCCGCGGACGTCGCCAACCAGAGCTGGGCCATCGCCGCGCTCGAGCACCTGGAGAGCGAGGTGGACGACGACGACGACGACGCGCGGCGACGCGCGGCGCACGGCGAGACGCGCTCGCGTCACTCGACGCGTCACGCCGCGGCGACCTCGGAGTGGTGCCGCGCCGTCGAGACGGCGGAGGCGCGGCTTTTTTCGTTTTTCGCCCAAGGCGAAGGCTCCGAGAAGGCTCCGAGCGCGGAGGCTCGAGAAAAACGTCTCCTCGTTTCCCCGAGCGACGTCTCCGGCGCCATGCTGAACGTCGCCGCCAACTCCGCGCGGCGCGCGAGGCTGCGTCGGCGCGAGCCGTCGGCGGAGGAGGCGTGGCGCGCGCTCGAGCGCGCGGCGGTGGCGCTCTGCCGCGAACGCGAACACGACAAAACAATCTCGCCGCAGGACCTGTCGAACATCTGGTACGCGTACGCCTCCGTCGGGCGCGTTCCGAAGGCGAACGCGTTTGCCGCGCTCGAGCTCGCAACCGCCGCCGCCTCTTCGTCGTTCGCGGCGCGGCACGTCGCCGCCGCGTTGTACGCGTACGCCAAGATCGGCTTCGGTTCAGAGACTCTCTTCGGTTCGGAAACCGACACGTCTTCGTCTTCACATTCGTTCCTCGCGGCGTTGGACAAAGCCGCCGCGCGCGTCGCGGAGAGCGACGATCACGAGATGAACGCGCAGACGCTCGCGCAGACGCTCTGGGGCGCGTGCGCGATCGCGTCGCTCGGCGACGGGAAACGTCCGAAGTGCGTTCGTTCGCTTTGGCGCGCGTCTTTGGCGCTCGACCGGCGGTCCATCTTAGACGTCACGCTGTGCACGTTCTTCCACGCCAAGCTCATGTGCGAGGAGCTGCTGGTGGATGAGAATGAGGCGGGCGATTCGCTTTCGTTCCCGCGATGGATGGATCGCGACGCGAAGAAGGCGTGGATCGAAAACGCAGTTGACGACGTGGACGTCTCTGGGACGCATTTTCTGGTGTACGAGTCGCTCAAAGACGTTCTTCCGAACGAAGAGGTGGTGTTAGAGTGTCTGACCGCGGACGAGTGCTTCTCGCTGGACGTGTACGTGCCCCATTTAGACCTCGGCGTGGAGGTGGACGGCCCGACGCACTACGCCGAGACGGATTCATTTACGGATCCGAATCGTGAAAACGATCTTTGGGTCCCTCCTCGCCGCCGCACGTCGAGCACGCGTCTGCGCGACGCGTTTCTCGCGCGGCGGATGAAAACTTTGGTCGTCGTGCCTTGGTTCGAGTTCCACGCCGTGGACGTCAAAGGACGGGTCGCGTACCTGCGCTCGAAACTGCGAGACGCCGGCGTCGACGCGTAAACGGCGTTTTTTAGGCAAACTCGTGTAGCTAGAATTAAAAAACACCGCGTCAACGAAGGGCTCGTTCGTCTCGCGCGTCCAGCTCGTTTTGGCACCACTCGCCCACGAGGTTGTCCTTCGTCGCGAGGAAGTGCGCGTAGTGCAGGTGCAGGCACTTGACCTGCGTCGGGACGCGCAAGCCCCCCACGCCGCACTTCTCCAACACCGCGTCGTAGCCCTCTCTCTTTGCGAGTGAAACGTCGTCGGGCGACAACAAACGCCACCGGTGCGACGCGTACTTTGCGTGTTGCGCACGGAATTTCGTCGCGTCGAGGAGGGCGTCCTCCGGGTCGGGCTGCGTTTCGGGGTGTTCAAACCTAGAGTTGTACGTCTTAATGAACCCCTCGTGCTCGAGCTTGCCGATTTTCGAAATGGCAACAGGACAGCACAGCCAGAACGTGTTGGGCCACGGCACGGGCGCGTCGCCCTTTTTCGAGTTCCACTTGTTTTTGGAAAAGCCTTTCGTTTCCGAGCGCGCTAGGTTCTGCGCGACTCGAAGGGGGTAGCACTCCAGCACTCTTGGGGTGCCGTTCCGTGGACACCGGCTCGCGACGCGCGTAACCCGGAGGTTCGGGTCCAGCGCCTTGCTCATCGGTCCGGAGCGCAGCCACTGTTCGTCCTGCTCGGTGTACGGGGTGGCGCCGGCGACGTACGCGTCGTCGGCGGTCTCGGAGCGGCGGTCGGCGCCGTCGGCGGCGACGCGCTTCGCATCCGGGGGAGGCACGTCGTCGGTCCGCCCGGAAGAGGACGCCGAATCCGTCGTCGCGTCGGCCGCGGTCGAGACCGCCGAGGCGGGATCCTCCGGCGCGGAAGCGGCACCGCCCATCGCTGCCGGCGCGCGGCGGCGGTGTGAAGCAGCGGCGGTGCGCGGAAAGCACGACGCGATGACCTATCGATAAAACTTTTTTGCCAAAAAGACCGAAACAGATAGATCGCTCCCGTTCGTCTCTCTCCCGAAGGAGACCACAGTGGCTCGCGCCGGACGACCGCCGATGGGCCCTCTCGCGGCGGTGCGCGCGGTCGTGGGTTTCCCCATGCGGCTGGTGACGCGTGTCCTGACCGGGGGGCTCGGCCGCGCCCCCGAGGACCCCGCGCGCTGGCTGATCGTGGGTCTGGGCAACCCCGGATCGAGGTTCGAGCGCACCAGACACAACGTCGGGTTCGACGTCCTGGACCGCTTCGCCGCCGAGGAGGGCCTGGTGTTCGGCGCCGCCGCCGGAGGCACGTCCGACGGCACCGCCGGCGGCACGCTGGAGAAGCTGCAGAAGAGGTCCCGCGCGAAGCTCGCCGTCGGGACGGTCGCCGGAAAGCGGGTGGTGCTGGCGAAGCCGCAGACGTACATGAACCTCTCCGGCGAGTCCGTGAAGGCGCTCATGCGGCACTACCGCGTCCCGAAGAGCCGCCTGCTGGTGGTGTACGACGACCTGGACACCCCCGTGGCAAAGCTCAAGCTCAAGGGCAAGGGCGGGCACGGAGGGCACAACGGCGTGCGGAACATCATCGACGAGTGCCCCGGGTGCGCCGACAAGACCTTCCCGCGCCTTAAGATCGGCGTCGGTCGACCACAGGGAGACACGCCGGTGTACGACCACGTCTTGACGCGATTCGACGAAGAAAATCGCTCAGTGCTGGAATCGAAAACGTTCGTCGAAGCCTGCGACGCGATCCGAGGCGTCCTGACGCTGGGGCTGGACAGGGCGATGACCGCCGCCAACGACGCGGGCGGCGGCGAGGCGAGGGGAAAAAAAAACGCTTCAAAGAAAAAACCGCGCGCGAACGGCGAAACGCCCGGGCCCAAGCCTTCCCGATCGACCGGCGACGCGGCCGTCGTCGCCGCGCTCGTGCGCGACACCTTGGCGCGAATCGTGGCGAGCGGCGCGCCCGTCGCCGAGCCGCGGCGCGCCGCGGCGAACGAACCGACCCAATAGCGAGCTATTTGATAGTCTACGTAGTCTACAAAAACAAAAAGGACGAAAATCAAACGACGCGCGCGCCGTCGCTTCTCAAGACGTCTTCGCTCGCCTCGCGACCGTCCCGTCCTGGAGAACGACGAGGTCAGGGTGGTGTCTGGCCATCACCTCGGGGTGGCTCCGCGCCAGGCTCTTCAGCGCGTTCGCGCCGTACGCCTCGAGGAGGCGGTTTTTTTTCTTTTTTTCCCCGTCGCCGAGCGTCGCGGCGGAACCCGAAGCCGCCGTCGGCGCGCCCGCGCGCCGCGTCCACCGCACCGACGGCGGCAAATCCATCGGCTCGCAGACGTACTCCAGTTTCGGGTTCCAGAAGAACGGAACGCTGAGACGCGCGCGAAGTGTTCCCGGAGGAAGCACGCGGTGCGGCGTCGCGAGGTAGTACCCGCGCGTCGCCAGCTGGAGCATCTCGCCCAGGTTCACCACCAGCGTGTTCTCCACCGGCGGCGCGTCGATCCACTCGCCGGCGCCGTTCATCACCTGCAGCCCCCCCACGTCGTCCTGGAGCAGAAGCGAGAGGTAGCCGGAGTCGGTGTGCGCGCCGACGCCGAACGCGTCGGCGGAGACTTCGGCGGAGCCCTCGACCTTTTTTTCGTTTCGGTCATCCTTCTCTCCTCCGACTTTGTTTTTGTTTTCGTCATCGTCACCGGCGGGTCCTTCTCCTCGTGTCGTCGGCGGGTACCTCGCGATTTTCATCTGCACGTTGGGAGTGTCCCCGAACACGAAATCGAACGCGTCCGAAGGAAGGTCCAGCGACAGCGCCAGGAGCTGAGTCAGTCGGCGCGATAATAAACTCGCGTCGTCCGAAAACCGCGAGATTTCTTCTCGAAACCGCGGGCAATCCGCGTCGTTCGGCCACTGGTTCGGACCGCGCAGGCGCGCGTACGGAGGACAAGGCTCTTTTTTTTCGTTCTCCGAAACGTCTCCCTCATTAGGCGCGTCCGCCTCGACTCCGAACTCCACCTGTTCCCGCAAGTCGGGAAGCCCCGCGGTGTTCTCCGCGCCCAGCCGCACGTACCCGCGGAACGCGGGGGAGTTTCGATTGTCCATCGCGTTTTTCTTCTCCTGCGGCATGGCGAAGAACCTCCGCGACGCCGCCAACGCGTTTTGCCGCGTCGCCGGAGAGACGATGTGGTCGATGCCGGCGACGTAGAAGAACCCGACGGTGTGACACACCTCGCGCAGCTCGGCCGCGAACGCCGCCTCCGCCTCGCGCGAGCACCCAGGCGGGGGCAGCGTCAAGACGGGGAGGCTGGAGAACGCGGGACGCGCCGAGCTCGCGCCCGGGGACTCAGACGACATCGCGCGAGCGCGCGCGGGAGGGCGACGCACCGAGCGCGCACGGCTCGGTGGTAGCGCGAGACCGCCGGGATGCGTGGGGGACGCGGACATCCCGTCGCGCGACGGCGAGTGGCGCGCGAGGACGAGGCGTCGTCTGATGAAAAAGCGTCATCTGCTCGCACAACTCTCAGATCGACGTTTTTGAGGCCTCCGGCCCGGAGCACGATCCTCAGAGAGGGGCGAGCAGGCGAGACGATTCGGCGATTTGACACTTGGCTCGCTGCGCGTTTCCGTGTTAGGTATTAGAGAATCGACGCGCGCTTCCCGCGGTTTCGTCTTCAGGGAGACCGCTTCGTTCGTCCCGCCCCCGGCGCGCGACACATCGGGCTATTCCCGACGCGACGCGCTTCGCCGAGACGGGCTCGGTCGTGCCGCGATACGCTCTCCCGGCGCATCGCACGATATGATGGCCGCGTTTCCGTCGCAATCATGATTCATTTTCCCGCCGAGAGCGCCACGTTGGTCACCGGCGCGAGCGGCGCGTGCTCCGACGCGGCGCTCGTTTTCTTGCGGAGGTTTCCGTACTCCGACGCGTCTTCGTCCTCGCCGAAGTCGCGCTTGCGGGACTTGTCCTGCGGAGGCGAACGGCGGGATGGCGAAGAGAGGTTCGGGTGAGAACGAGTCGCGCGAACGACGAGGGACGGCGCCGTCGAAAAGGGTGGCTTTTTCGCGAGGTTTTCGACGAAAAAATCGCGACCCGTATGGGTATGCAGTCATCGAAAAGCGACAAATGCAGCCGCCGCGTTTCGAGCGGACACGTGCGTGCACGTGCGTGAGGTGACGGGCGAAAGACGCACCTGGTGGCTCCACGCGGGGGTGTTCAGGACGTCCGCGCTGTTCACGCGTTGCCCGCCGACGAAGATCTGGAACGTCATGTCTCTTCGACGCCTGCGGATGGAGCGGAGGGGGACGGTGAGCGGAGGTCGAGGCCGGATCGCGCGTCCCGAATGTCGAGGAAGAAAAAGGCGCGAGAATCGAGGCACCCGCCGACAGGGTCCAGGCCGAACGACGAGAGACGAGCCGTGCCACCCGAACGCACCTCCGACGAGACCCCGACGCCCCTGTTTGACCGCGCGGACCGCGCGTGACCGTCGGCGAACGGACGAACGGCGTTCGCGCGCTCTCTCGAGTGGCAGCGCGTCGCGCCGACGTTTCGTCCACTGCTGTTGATGATGTTCACCGCGGTCACTCAAATCAAACAAAGAGTGGGGCGGTCGGTTTTTTGAAACCGGAAGTTAAAAGTAAAAAAGAGTCTCCGACGCTTGGACACGATCAGGATCGACCGATAAAGCCAACGGTCGACGGATCACGGAAAACGCGCGAGACTGAGGATTTTCCGGAAGTGAATCTCAACAATCACCACTGCGGGGATCGCGGGGAAGGCGGGAGAGGTCCGACCCTTTGAGTGGAGCGATGGCGCGGGACGACGCGGCCTCCGAGGAGGTCCCGGCGGGGGTTTCCGATCAGCTCCCCGCGAAGCGAGCGCGCAGGTTGACCCCGTCGATCATCACCATCGACAGCGACACCCCCGAGCGCGAGACGCGTCGAAACGGGAATCGGCACGCCAGCCCTCCCGTCGATCTCAACGCGGAGGCGCGGTTCCAGGCGACGCTCCGGGCGTTCCTGGAGACGAGCGCGGCGTACGCGCAGGCGGGGGAAATCCCGACGGGACCACCGGACCCCACGGCGAGTTTCGACATCCTGAGCCAGCGCGTGTCGCTCGCCGTGCCCGTCTTCTGCCGCGAGCCCCTGCTACTCTCGTCTCTGTTCGAGGAGGTGCGACGCCGAGGCGGCTACCACGCGGTGACCGCGCAAAAGCAGTGGCGCTCGGTGTGCGTCGCGCTGGGGTTCGACCTGGAAGGCCAGACCAGCGCTTCGTTCGCCATGCGCCGCAACTACGAGAAGACGGGTCTGTACCTGTTCGAGGTGACGGGCGGAGACGCGAAGGTCGACCGCGCGGCGGCCGCCGCCGCCGCGGCGGCGGCGGCGACGGCGGCGGCCAAGTCAAGGGTTAAAGGCCGGCCGGCTGGCGAGCGACGAGACTCGAGACCGTATGGACATGATCGAAACGGTCGCGCGACGCCGACGAGACAGACTTCGTCGGACGGTTCGTATCAACGAGGGGACGATGTTGATAAGTACCGGGAAGCCGCGCGACGCGCGCGGCGTCTTCGAAACGCGCTCCCCGCGGCGGAGCTTTTGCTCGCCGAGCAAACGCCGCGCGACACTTTTGTGACGAAAAAGAAACACTACGCCGCGACGGACGAGGAAGAGGCGGAGGTTGCGAAACGCTTGAACTTACTGACGACTTTGGATCCGCTGAGCAACCCCGTCGAACACGCGTTTTTGTTCCCCGGGATCAACGAGCACGATTACCTCGTCGTGAGGAACCACGTTTTAAGCCGATGGAGGGACGAACCAAACGCGTACGTCACCGTGGAACACGCGTGCTCGTGGTTCCGGCCCAAGTTCCGCGCGCTGGTGCACTGCGCGCACAGGTTCCTCACCACAAGCGGCTTGATGAACTTCGGCGTCGGGTTCACGAGCAACTACCTGGACGACGTCGACCGCACAAGCTGGGGCGCGACGCGCGGCGCCGTCGTGGTCATAGGCGCCGGCCTCGCCGGACTGCAGTGCGCGCGGCAGCTGCTCGCGTTCGGGCACAAGGTGGTGGTGGTGGAGGCGCGCGACCGCGCGGGCGGGCGCGTGCACACGACGAAGCTCTCCGGCTTTTGCAAACATGATAATACGTACCACGAGTCCGTCGCGGAGACGGGCGGGAGCATCGTGACCGGGAGCGACGGGAACCCGCTCTCGGTGATTGCCAGGCAGCTCGGTTTGCGGAGCCGACCGATCCGCGAGGCGTGCCCGATGTACCTCGAGCGCACAGGCGGCGGCGTGGCGGACGCGCGAGTGGACGACAAGGTGTTCGAGGCGTACAACGGGCCGGGGGGGGCGCTGGAGGGCGTCAACGAGCTGCGGCAGGCGATGGGCGCCGAGGCGAACGCCGTCACCCTCGGCGGCGCGCTCGAACGCGTGCGAAGGGAAAAGTTGAAAAACGTCCTCGACGCCGAAAAAGCCGGCGTGGAAAACGACTTGTGGCACTGGCACCTGGCGAACCTGGAGTTCGCCAACGCCACGCGGCTGGACACGCTTTCGTTGGGACAGTGGGACCAGGATGACCCGTACGAGTTCGGGGGGGACCACGAGTGGCTCCCGCGAGGAAACTCGCGCGTCGTCGCCGCGCTCGCGCGCGACGTGCCTATTTTTTACGACGTCGCCGTGACCACCGTGGAGACGTTCGCGGGAAAAGACGAGTACTCCGACGAGGCGGAGAACTACGTCAAGGTCACCTCTAAGGACGGGCGCGTGTTCGTCGCGGACGCCGCCGTGGTCACCGTGCCTCTCGGCGTTTTGAAACGCGGCGACGTGACGTTCGCGCCTCCGCTCCCGCCGCGCAAACGCGCCGCCATCGAGAACCTCGGGTTCGGCGTCCTGAACAAAGTGCTCCTGTTGTTCCCGTTCGCGTTCTGGGACGCGAAGCGCGCGGACACGTTCGGGTACGTCAATAACTGCGACGAGGGCGGCTTGAAGCGAGGGAGGTACTTCATGTTCTACTCGTACGACGGCGCGGAGCTCTCCGGCGGCGCGACGCTCGTCGCGCTCGTCGCCGGCGACGCCGCTTTGTCCCTCGAGACGTCGGAGACGGACGAGGAGTGCGTCGCGGGGGTCATGCGCGTTTTGCGCGACATCTTCGCGGACGCCACGACCGTGCCGGACCCCGTGGACGTCGCGGTCACGCGCTGGGGCGCGGACCCGTACGCGCGCGGCTCGTACAGCAACATCTCGCCGCGGGGCACGGGCGACGATTACGACGCGCTCGCCGAGCCCGTCGCGGAGACGCTCTTCTTCGCCGGCGAGGCGACTTCGCGGACGCACCCGGCGACGATGCACGGCGCGTTCCTCTCCGGGAACAGGGAGGCGGCGCGCGTGCACTTCGCGCTCAAGAAGCGCGGGAAGCGACGACGAGGCATGCCCCGGCCGGAGGGGATCGACAGCGCGTGGACGTCTCGGCGCGTAGAAACAAAATCACTTTAGTGTTTTTTAAAGTCTCTAGAGCTCTCGACACGCGTATACGCGCTCTTTTCTCGCTACCCCTCGCGTTTTGGCAGGAACTCCGCGTCGGAGAGCGAGATGATGGGTTGCGGGCGCGTCTGGCCGGCGAGCACGGTCATCATGTTCGTGGCCAGGCGCGCGCGGTCGCCGGCGGAGGAACAGTGGCCGAGCTCGGCGAGGCGGCGCACGGCGCCGTCCACGATGCGCACGGCGCCGGCCACGATGGTGTCCCTGGCGTCCACGAGCGCCGCGGCTTGCTGCCTGGCGAGCATCATCGGCGCCACCTCCGCGGCGTACGCGAGGTCGCTCAGCTCGAACGACACGATCTTGATCCCGCACACCTCCATCCGCGCCTGGAGCATCTCGCGCAAGGTGTCCCCGAGCAGGTGCGACTCGGTCTTCAGGGAAAGCGGCGACGACGAGTCCGTCCCGGGTCCGTGTTCGGAGTACTGCGACGCGGAGTACTCGCGAAAACCGCGGTAGCGCGGTTTCACGGAAGACGCGGATCCTTCCTGCGTTTGAAGCGCGGCGGACGCCTCGCGTTCGTCGCGGGTCATCGCGTCACCGCTTCCGTCGGGGTCTCCTCCGGACGGATTACAATCCGCCGCGAAACTCGCGTGACTCGTACGAACAGCTTCGTACGGGAACAGCGACGCGACGCGTTTGAGCGTGGCGTGCGCGTTCGTCTTGACGAACGCGGGCACGTTCAGGACGTCCAGCGCCGCTCGCGTCGGGTCGACGACGGCGTACGACACGACCCCGCTCATGACGAGCGGGTTTCCGTTTTGGTCGGCAACCTTCACGGACGCGAGCTCGACGCTGGTGGTCTTCAGAGTCACCACCTGCGCGTCGCGGCCGCACGGGTTGATGAAGTACAGGCCGGGCGTGGTGAACGCGTGGAAGAAGCGGCCGTACACGGTGGTCACGACCGCCTGCTTCGGGTAGACGGTCACGCAGCTCGAGCACAGCGGCGCGCAGCAGAAGGGGCTGAAGAGGACGCACAGGAAAGTGGCCAGAGGACCCGTACACCACACGCACTGCTCGTCCTCGTCCAGGGTGTTCTTGTACGCCTGGGGAGGGAAGGGTTCGTGCACGTCGGGGCCGTACCCGACGCTGTGTTCGTCCGTCACGCCGCGCCGCGCGGCATCGTCTCGGGACGCAGCCGCTAAGACGCTCCGGAGCGCTGTCGTCTTCTCCGCGGGGCGCAGGAGGGACTGCGTCAGGCCGAGGTAGGCGTCGTCGACGACGAGGTCGTCGTAGTCGCGGGCCATGCGGGGCGCGGCGGGCGTCGAGAGCGGCGGCGTGCTCACGCGGTCCGTCGTCATGGGAGAGGAGGGGAGGAGGGAGCGCGGCGGGGAGTGGCGCGTCCGAGGACAGGGAGCCGCGACGGAAAAGTCGTGGCTTCGCGAGACGATAAAAAAACAATAAAAAAAGACGACATCAGCATCATGTCAAACGTCACGCGTCTTCGTCCGAAGAGAACCCCGCGGCGACGTCGTTGGCGGCGCGTTTCCTGGTTCGCCCCTTCAACGCGCTCAGTTCCTTCCTCAGGCCGAACAGAGAAGAGTCGTCCGCACCGGCAGAAGAGTCGCCCTCCGAGCGCGGCCACGCCTCGCGCCACCGGCGCGTCATCTTCGCCATCGCCCGCGAATCAAGCGGCGGCGGATTTGAAATCGGCGTCTCCAACTCCGTCGCGAGCTTTTGAACGTCGTTTTCATTCTCCGTCTCCGCCGCCGCGCGAGGTTCCGGGTCCGCGCCTCGGCTCGCGCGCCGTCGCCCCTTTTCCGCGGAATTCTTCGCGGCCAAAACCGCGGCGCTCACCTCGTCGACCGCGGCGCCGGCGTCGACCGCGGCGCGCTTGGTGAACCGGAGCAACTCCGCGACGTACGCGCTCGCCTGTTCCGGGGACACCGAATGTTTTATCGTTTTTTTCTTCTTCGGCTTCTTCTCGCCGACGCCGAGACGCGCGAGCTCGCGCTCGCTCGCGTTGCGCGGGACGCCGCTTTGTTCTTTCTTGGCGCCTCGCCGTTTATTACCCCCGCGGTCGAGCGTCGGCGCGTAGGCAAACTCGTCCTCGTCGCACGCCGAGCGGTCGTCGTCGTCGTCGTCCGCGTCCGGGCGCGTCAGGAAGACGTTGTAGTAGTACTCCACCATGTCAAAAAAGGTCTTCCCCGCCAAGCGCGGGTCGGGCGCGGAGCTCGAGCTCGGCGCGCGTTCGCCCGAACCGTCGTTCGGAATCGATCGCGCGTTCGCGAGTTCGTCTGTCTGTTCGCGGGTTGATGTTTCGCCGTCCGCGCCGTGAACCTCCGAATGATCAGAAACCTCAGGCGGTTTCTTCGGCGGGTCCAGAGGCTTCTTGCGCCCGGTGCCGAGGCGGCTGACGGCGAAGATGCTAAACTTTTTCTCCACGAGCGCGAGCTCGAACGCCGCCGCGCTCGGCGCGGTCCACCCGCACGTCTCCGCGGACGCGACGCCCATGCGCGACAGACCCATGAGCGCGGGGGACGAGCGCGAGGCGCGAAGGCGCCCGTCCAGGTGCGCGCGCGCGATCTCCACCTCCGCGGGGGAAGGGCGGGCCGGCGGCGGCGGACCGACGGCGGCGGGGACGAGCGGCGGTCCGGGTCCCGCCGCGCCCGTCGCCGCCGACGAAGAAGGCGGGGGGAGCGTCGATGACGTCGGCGGCGCCGTCGCGTCCTCGAGCGGCGCGAGGTCCGCCGTCGTCCGACGCGCGGTCCCGGCCGTCTCGGAAACCTCCGTCGCGGAGGCGTCCGCCTTCTTCGGGCTCCGCCGGTTCGCGACGGAGGCGAGCGTCGCGAAGCGGGGCTCGCGCGACGCCGCGACGGCGCGCGCCGCCGCCGCCGCCGCTCGCGCCGCCGCCGCCGCGCGCACGGACGAATCCGCGGGGACGAAGGCTTTCGTCTCCGTGCTTTCGCCTACTCGGCGCTCTTTCTTCGCCACGCCGGGCTCTTCTCCAAGCGCGGCGCGTTGTTCCAGGCGTCGTTCAAGGCGGCGTTCGGGTTCGCTCTGAACCGCCGCGATTTGCGTCGTCGGAGTCTTGGCGCTGGCGCGCGTCGCGCGGCCGCGGAGGGCCCCCTCCGGCGGCCACACCCGGATCCCCCCCAGGCGCGCCGCGCGGTCGGGCTCGGACTCGCGCTTTTCGGGTTTCTGCGCTGCCGAGCTCCTGTGCTGCGCCGAGTTCTCCGCCGCCTTCTCGCGCTCGGAACGCGCCTCGACGCGCGCGGACTTCTTCGGGCGCTCCAGTTCCTCTTTCGCGTCTCCGTCACCGTCGGGGCGCTTTTGACTGTTTGCCCGTACGTCGTAAGACTCGCTCCCGTCCAGCGGCACGGGCCCCCGCCACGTGGGCACGTCCGCCTGGAACGTCTGGCCGACGCGTATGACCGCGGGCTTGGCGCCCACTCCGCCGGCGCCGAAGCGGCCCATGGCGCCGCCCCACGCGTTTCCGAGCCACGCGTTGGGGTTGGCGTTTTTCCCGCCGCCCCTCGCGCCGCGCCGGGGCTGCATGCGCACCGCCGCGACGCACACCCGGAACCGGTCCAAAAGCGCACTGTGCTCCTCCTGGTGCTCGCCCTGTGTGGATGGAGTGTTCGAACGGCGGAGATTGGCGTTTTTCGTCGTTTAAAAATGTCAGTCGTTTCGGTTCGAAGCGGAGAGGGAAAAGGTGAGCGCGGAGAGCGTCCGCGTTAACGAACGGACGGAGACGCTTGTTTTTTTTTCGTCTTTTTGCGACGAGGGTTTTCGTTTTCAGACGTCGGACGACGGGCGGGGCGCGGGTGGGCGCGCGCGGCGGGCGCTGGAGGCACGCACCCCCGTGAATCCGCCGTCGCTGACCGGTCGGCGACCGGACGCGAGCGCGACGAGCCTGCGTTTGGTGGAGTGGAGTTTGGGGAGCGGGCGTGAGCGGAGGTTCGGGGTTGGAACGCGACGACGCGCGCGAACGCGGGTCGCGTGTTTTTCTCGGTCGGTGGGCACCGCGCGACGCGGTCTCGCGACGGCGCGGCGCCGCCGGAAGGGCGCGCGACGGGGTGGCGCGTCGGCGCAGACGCGGTGTGCGTACCCGAGCCATCGCAGCGACTCTTTGGGGTCCGCGAGTTCCACCTCCGAGTCCGAGGACTCCTCCGAGTCCGACTCCGCGCTCGCGGTCGGCGACCTCGCGCGTGCAGGAACACCCTCGGCCGCGCTCATCTCGCTCGGGTCGAAGCCGCGCGGCGCGAGCGCGAGAGGCGGATGCGCACACGAACGCGCGCCTGCGTTTCCTCGAAGGCGCGCGAACGCCTCGTTCCGATCGGTCTCGAGATGGACGCGCGCGCCTCCGTCCCGCGCGCCGAGCTCAAATGCGGAGCGCAGTGAATGTCTTTCGCAGTTCAAAGCCCAAGCACGTCGCAGCGCGGACCAGGCTTTCGCGAAGAAACGCACGTTCAGGGTGTTTGCCCATAGGCGAGGCTTGCGCGTCTCACGCGCAATCGCGCCCGCGATCGTGATGGACAGCTGTGGCTCTCCGTGACGTGGCAGCCATCGTTTATCCCGACCGCGCGCAGTTCTGCGCGCGCTGGAACACAGCCGCTCGCGACACAGGAAACGCGATGGTGGCGATGGCGAACCTCACGCGGGCGACCGCGGCGTCCGGCGCCCGCCTCGGCGGCGCCGAGCGCGCGTCGTCGACCGCGCCGGGCGTGCGATCCGCGGTCCGCGTTTCCACGAGGGGTGCTCACACCGCGTCCGCGCGTCTCGGCTCCACGGCCCGCGCCGCGCGAGCCGCGCACGTCGCGCGCGCGGCGGACGACGCCGGGTCGGACTCGGTCGCCGCGGACGGCGCGTCGGGTCCCTCCGACGGCCTCGCGTTCGAGCCCAAGAGCAAGAGCAAGCGCAAGCGTCGCGACGGGAAAAACACGCGTCGCGCGAAGATCACGGTGGAGGGCGCCGCGATAGAAGCGGCCAAGGGCACGGCGACGCCCACGATTCAGAGCGCCACGGAGGAGGCGTACATCCTGTTCCTCTTCGGGTACGTCGTCGTGATCTTCTTAGGGGGACTCGTTTTGGCCGGCTCGGCGTTCAAGATCTTCCCGGACAACATCGAGCGGTGGGTCAGCGACACGCTGTACCCGGCGTACTCGCCCACCGTGATCGGCTTCCTCGTGTTCTCCTCGGTGTACGGACTGGTGAAGACCAGGAACGACCCCAACTCGGCGGTGGGCAAGTGATGATAGTTACGAGGTATGTGCGGTTTGTGCGTGTGGGGCGACCGCGAGAAGAGAGCGCGGAGAGGCGCATCCGTGGGACGTCGGGACGAGTGTACTTTTGTGATACGATCGCGCTAAAAAATGTTTCTCGCGTGAAGAGCTATGAGTTTCACCGCTAACGTGTACGCGTAGTGCGAACGGGCCTACGTACCTCAAGACGTCTTTTCGTCTCAGAAGTGGTGCAGGTTGTTGGTCATGGCCTCCTTGAAGAACTCCGCCGCCTGCAGCTTCCCCTCGGGCGTCAGGAAGGCGTTCACCGCGGTTTGCGTCGCGCGGTAAATCACGAGCACAAACGTCACGACGTACACCACCATCTTCGTGCCCCGCCGCTGGCGCTCCCTGTCCATGGTGTGGAACACGTCCGTGACCTCCGTGAGGTGCTCGCGCCGCACGTACGCCTTGAAGTGGAACGCGCTCAGCGGGACGTGCACCGCGAGCATGCCCAAGCCCAGCCAGCTCCACCCACCCGCCAGCAGGAGCAACGCGGACACCAGCGCCTGCATCGCGAACTCGGGCTCGACAAGCTGGTTCACGCGGTTCGCGCAGTCGTGCGGGTTGATCAGGTCGCTCTGCAGGTCCTGCAGCACGATCACGGAGTACATGTTGATACCCAGAAGCGCGCCGAGGAGCAGGAAAAGCAGGAGCCACAGCGTGAGCACCACCATCGTGACGGGCGCCTCCGGCTCTGGCGCCCTCGAAAGCGGCGTGAAGGAAAGCGACCAGACTTTTGGATTTCATGGCTCTGGGCGCTCTCTGCCGCGCGCAGCCTCCTGAGTCACAGACCCTGCCTCGACCGCTGCGGGAGCTCGAAAAAATCTGAAACTATTCGCCCACCAACCAAGACGACCATCGACCCCCCCGCTTCGCGCACACCAAGAGACGCCCTCGGCTCTCCGGCTGGAACCATGCGTCGTGTCGCGCAAGTTCTCGGCAAGACCGCGGTGTGCGCCGTCGCGCGCGCCGCGCCCGCGCCCCTCGCGCCCGCGAGCCGCGCCGCGATGGCGGTCGCGCCGGTGCGTCTCTCCCCCGCGTCTCTCTGCACAGCTGGCCAACCCCCCTCGATGGGTTCGATTCCGGGGGCTCGCGTTCGCGCGGGGACCGCGCGCGCGTCCGCGCTGACGCGAGCGCGCCGGTTCTTCTCGCGGCGCGCGCGCGTTCGGCGCGGCGTCCGCGCGACGGAGGCGACGCCGCTCGATGCGACGCGTCTCGAGCCGCGATTCCTACCGGGTGAAAACACCGCCAACGGGCCCCTGTCGTGACAGAGACCCGATCGGGTCGTCTCACGCCAATCCGCATCCTCCGCTTCGCTTTCCTAAACGACCCTTCCCTTCCTTTAAAAAATCGCTTCTCCAGACGCACGACATGCGCGCGCGGTGTTTCGCCACCTTCCCCGGTGACGACAAGCCCGCGCTGGACGTCGATCACGCCACGGGGTTGGAGCTGAAGGAGTTGCAGGCGTTGGCGGAGGGCAAAGATTTCTTCGACCACTACGCGTTCCTCAAGGCGCCCAACGGCACGAAGGAAGCGCCCGTCGTGGTCACCTCGTCGATGCCGTACCGGATCGTCGGCGCGACGGACCCGGACGACGACTCCATCGTGCACTGGGGGCGGGTGGAGGCGGGGAAGCCCCCGATCAAAATCGGAGAGGAGTGGTTCGTGCACAAGGCGGAGTAGGCGATTTAAGAAGCGCGCGCGAGGTTCGAGGTTGGAAACGAACTGAGCGAAGAAAAAAAAGAGAGCCTTCTGACGCGCCGGCTCAGCCGCGAAGTTCAAACGTCGAACGCCGCGGAAGTGTAATAAGACGACCCACACAGGGGTTTGTTTCCCACAGAAACGTTTTTCGTCAGGTGTCTGTTGCTTGTCGCGATCGAGGGAAGGAACACGAACGTTCTTCGCGACGTAAAGGTCGGTCGTCGTCACAAGTCTCAAAGCTCTACCGGTCTCGAAGCGCTCTTCGAGACCCCCCATTCGCTTCGCGCGGTCTCGGGCGCGCGCCGGGCCTTTTACGAAGTCCCCGGCGCGGTACTCCCCTCGCCGCGCGCGTGAAATCGCCTCCTCGCTTTTGTGTCTTCGATCGTCCCGTCCGCGAACCCGCGCGGCCCATCCGCGCGTCGCCGAGAGAAGCAGCCCCCTCTCTCGGCATCAAAGCCCTAAGGAAAACACCGGGGGTGTTTTTTCGAGCCCCCCCCCCTCGCCTTGGCGCCCGCGCGCCGCTTAGGCGACGAGCGTCGAGGCGGTGGCGGAGTCGTACTTCCAGTTAGGCGCGAGCTTCTTGGCGAGCTTGTAGTAACGCGCGAGGCGGTGGATGCGGGACTCGATGAGGATGAGGCGGAACTTGGAGTCCATGTCCTTGCGGTTCCTCTCCATGTGCTTGCGCACGGACACAGCCTTCTTGATGAGGCAGTACAGGTCCTCGGGGAGGGTGGGCGCGAGGCCCTGGCCCTTCAAGATGCGGAGGATCTTGGAGTTGGTCACGGAGTTGACCTGCGCCACGCCGTGGTTGTCACGGAGCAGAACGCCGATCTGGGAAGGGGTCATGCCCTTCTTCGCGAGCTTGGCGATGATATCGCCCACCTCCGCGCTGGTGATCTTCAACCAGGAAGGGGAGGAGCGCTTGTAGGGCAGAGCGGAACCGCTCATGCCCTTGCCGGGAGTGTGCATGCGACCCATGGTGGCTGTTCGTGCGACGGACCGGACGGTGCGTGCGTCGGCGCGTTCGAAAGAGGGCATTGCCGGCGGCCCGGCGCGGCTTTTACGCATCATCGGCAAACTTTTCGCCGAGCCGCAAACCCTAAAAAATAGTTTTACGTTTTCGAAGACTATCTCGTCAGTCATGAACGCGCATTTTTTTCGAAAACTCGAGAAGCTGGGTTTATTTTCCCCGTTATGAGGGAAGCGCGAGCTCCGAGACTCGAGTCTGCGAGTCGAGCTTCTCGAGCATCGACAGTGGACTGTCGCGCGTTGTTTTCTGTTTTCTTCGCTCGACGATTCATCCGTCGCGCCACGACCGCTCATTGCCCGCGGCACGTCTGGCTGGCCGGTGCTCCCCATCGCGCGATGGCGAGCCCGCCGCCCTCGCGCGTGACCCGGCGGTCGTCGCGGGTCACCTCCGGCGAGGCGCCCGCGACGACGACCGCGCGCGCGCGTCGCGGGTCCGCCTCGAGCGTCGGAGTTTCAAACGACGGAGGAGCGAATCCGGGCACCGAGATTCGGGGCAGCGCGAAGCGCCGGCGGGTGGAGAAGCCCACCTCGCCTGTCTCCGCGGACGCGGACGCGGGCATCTTGACCTCCGCCTCGAAGTCCATGACCGCCGCGGCGACCGCGCGCGCGGCGCGGACGCGGGCGGGCGCGTCCCCCGAGACGGCGCCCGCGGGAGCGCAGCCGAGATCCCCACCACGCGCGTCCAGGCGGAGCGCGGACGTCGCCCCGACCGCGTCCGCCGAGGCGGCGGGGACCGCGTCTCCCTCGCGCCGGCGGTCATCGCGCCAGGGGGGGGCGCCGAGCGTCGCGCCGACCGCGGAAGAGGCGGAACCGTCCACCGGCAAGAGCGGCGCGCGACGGGAGAGCGCGCGGACGCGGACGCCGCGCATGCCGGCGGCGGCGATGGCTACGTCCCCCGAGGCGCGTCGGGCCCGACAGCAGAGCTCGTTCGACCTCGACGCCGTCGACGCGACCGAGACGGTACCCGTGCCCTCTTTGATTTACGGCGGCGCGCGAGCCTGGGGCCCGGCGGGCGACACCGACGCCGAACTAAAGAACGCGTACGACAGCGTCAACCTGGTGCGGAGCGACTTGATCCGCGAGTTTGAGAGCCGCGGCGTTTCCTTGGCGAGGCTGGAGCGGGATTTCGAGCGCGCACAGGCGCAGCTCGTGGAGGCGGAGACCGCTAAGAGCCTCGCCGAGGTTGACGCACAGAGGTGGCGCGACGCGGTTGCCGAGATGGAGCGCCAAAGAGACGAACGGGCGCGGGAGAGAAACGAGGAGCGGAAACGAAACGATTTGGAGGACGAGACGCGCGTGCGGCGATGCGCGACGCTCGAAGCTGAGCTCGCGACCGCGAACGCGCGTTTAAATCGCGCGGAGACGGACGTCGAACGGCTCAAGTCACGGAACGACGCGCTCGTGAAAGAAAAAGGCGAGCTGAAACTGAGCGCGTTCGGGGAGGACGACGCGGACGGATTCGCGAGACGAAAAAGCCTCGCGGCGAGCGAGCGGGACGTCGCCGAAGCGCGCGCGGCGGCGGCGGAGGCGGCGGCGGAGGCGCGCGAGGCGCGGTTGGAGTGCCGCCAGTCCGCGCTGAGGCGTGAGGAGCTCGAGCGGCGGCTGGAGCAGACCGAGTCCGCGCTGCGCGACGCGGAGGGTCTGGTGGGCGAGGCGGAGGCGGCCGTCGCGCAGGCGCGCGCCGACGCCGAGGCGGCGCGCGGCGGAGCCGCCGCCTCCGAGGAGGCGGCGGCGAAGGATTCGCGCATCGCCGAGCTTGAGACGGCGCTCGCGGCTCTGCGCGGCGCCGCCGCGCAGGACGCCGCCGCCGTGGCGGCCGCGCGGAGGGCCAACGTCGACGCGGCAACCGTCGCCGCCGCCGAGGAACGCGCCTCAGCGGAGCGCGCGCGCGCCGCTCGCGCCGAGGCGCGGCTCGCCGCGCTCGAAGACGCCGCCGTCGCCGCGGAGACTTCGCGCTCCTCCGTTTCTGCCGAGTCGGAGCTGTGGCGCGCCGCGCTCGCGCGCGTCCCCGGCGCGTCCTCGCCCGCGGACCTCGCGGACGCGGTCGTGCGCCTCGAGGAGGAGCTCGCCGCCGCGCTGGGCGGCGGCGGCGAGGCGGCGGCGGCGGCGGCGGCGGCGGCGGCGACGGCGGCGGCGGCGACGCGCCGCGCCGAGGAGGCGGAGGAGGCTCGTGTCGCGTCGAAGGCGAACGAGGACGAGCTCATCGGCGCGCTCGCGCGCGCGGAGCGCAAGGTGGACCTGCTGACGCGCGAGAAGGAGTCGCTGCAGCGCGTGGTCAAGTCGTACGACGACGAGGCGAGCAAGCACGCTGCGACTTTTACGGCGACGCCGACCAAACCGCACCAAAACATTTCGGCGGAAAAGTCTCCCTTCGGAGCGTCTCCCGAAAGGAGCGCGCCGGAGACGGCGCGCCGCGCCGAGCTGGACGCGAGCCTCCGCGCCGCGCACGAGCGCATCTCTTCGCTCGAGACGGAGCTGGAGACTTTGTCGAGCGACGCCGCGGCTGCGCGCGCTGCGGCGGCGGAGGAGAAGGCAAACTCGGCGTCGGCGCGGGCGCAATCGTCGCGAGAAAAGGCGCGCGCCGACGCGCTCGAACGCGAGACGCGCGCGCTGGAGAAGCGACTGGCGCGAGGTGAGCCGAAAGACAAAGACTCTTTGTCTTTCGTTCCCGGCGGGATCGGGATCGGGATCGCCTCGCTGGAGAAGCCCCTCGATGCGCGTTCGACCAAGGTGCTCCACTTCAAGCGGAACCCGGAGTTCACCGCGAACGAGACGGCGACGGAGCGCGAGCTGGCGACGTGCCGGTCGGAGTGCGCGGCGCTGCGCGAGACGGTGGCGCGGCTGTCCGGCGTCCCGGACGGCGGCGCTCGCGTCGCGCCGACGCCGGAGACGCGCGTCCCTCTCTCGACCGGGCTCGCGACCCCCTTTCGGGACGGAGCCTCCAGCCTCCCTGTCGGAGGCGGAGCGCTACTTACCCCCGGGGTGGTCGCGACGCCCGGCTCCGCTGTCGCGGACGCCGAGCTCACCGTCGCGCGGCGGCGGGTGGCGGATCTCGAGAAGCGCGAGCAGAGGCTGATGACGGCGTTCAAGAAACAGATTTACGTGTTCCGCGAATCCGTGCGCTTGCTGTTCGGGTACAAGGTGGACATGAGCGTCGACGAGGCGGTCGCGGGCGGGACCGCGTGCGTCGCGACGCTGCGCTCGCGGTTTTCGGAGGATACTGAAGAAGAGGGGCAATGCGTGTTGCGCTTCGCCGTCGAGCCGTCGAAGGTGGGCGGCGCGGCGGGCGCCGCCGCCAAACACGATTTGGGGTCGGTTTCGATTCTGGCGACTCCGTTTTGCGAGACGGAGAGAGTGCGGCGCATGGCGGAGACGTTCGTGGGGAAGTGCGGGTCCGTGCCGGCGTTCCTCGCGAACCTCACCATGGAGCTGTTCAACGAGAGCGAGATGCGCGAGTAGAGGACGACGCGCGAGTAGGCGTGTGAACAAGAGCGGATTCCGCGGTAACCGGAGTACTGAGAGTCGAAAGAAACACTTTCTTTTTTTCACGCGCGTATCGAAACGTCTTCGCCGGAAACGCGTCGCGGATCTCATTGCGTCCTTCCGCGCGCGGCGGAGGGATGTCGGCTTTGGGCGCGCCGTACTGGGCGTTCGCGGGGCGGCGCGCGGGGTGGTCGAGGCGCCCGGCGGGGGGAGAGCGGGGGGTACCGGCCGCGCGCGTCTCGGCGCGCGTCGCGCCGATCGGCGTTGTTACGCGCGACGCCTTTTTCTTGGCTCGCGACCGCGTACGCGTCGGGGGGCGCGCGCGGGGACGGCGCGAGCGCGCGCGCGGGGGCGGTTCGCGGTTCGCGCGCGCGGCGGCTTCGTCTTCTTCGGGCGCGGACGCGCGAGCGGAGGATGCGCCTCCTCCCCCTAAACCGCCCCCCTTCGAGATCCCCGCGGCTCCGCCCGCGCTGCTGCGGGTGCCGGATCCGCCGGAGCCGATCGAAAACGAGCCGGACGACGACGACCTGACGGACGAGACGCCTGTCGCTCGAGGCGGGTTGTTTTCTTTTTTCCGCGGAACCGGAAAGAAGACGCCGGTGAAGCCGCGCGGCGTTCGCGCGCGGGACATCGTCAAGGAGACCTTACGGTTGACCTTCCGCGATTTCGGGAGCACGGTTGCGTTCGCGCTCGTCGCGGGCGCGGCGGCGCAGACGATAAACCTGGGGGGCACGTTCATTTTGGCCGTCTTGGGCGTGCACGAAGTCGAACTCGTCGCGGCGCTCTTCCTGGTCGCCGTGCAACTCGCCAAGGCGGTGGCGCAGACGACGGTGAGGGTCGCGACGTTCCGCAACGCAAGAGACGTGGACTGCGGGGATTACTCGAAGAGTTTCCGAATGAACCCCGTGAACGCCTGGTTTGCGGTGAGACGCGCGTTTGAAACGTGGCGCTACGTTTTGTTCATAGACGCGCGGCGTTTACTGTCAATCGCGTGGAACGGGTTCTTAACAATCCCTATTCCGTACCTGAGCGTGGTGAAGGTGTGTGACTACGCGCTGTGCGTCCCCGTGTTTCTGTTCGAGGGCGTACACGGAAAGGAGTGCCTTCAGCGCTCGGAAGAGCTCATGCGAGGACACAAACTGCGTTTGCTTCGCGCCGGTATAGGTGTCGGCGCGCTCATGTCCGCCGCCGTCGGCGTCGTGGTGGGCGCCTTCGCGGCGGCGGTGCCGAGCCTGCCGGCGCTGCTGATGGAGCCCCAAAGCTCTTTGGCGGACGCCGCCGGCGGCGCGGGCGAGAGCTTAAAGAGCTCCGCTGGGGACGCCGCGATGGGCATCTTCACCGGGACCGCGTTCGACAGGGTCTGGGATCACGGCTCGCTAACAGAGAAGTGGGCCACCGTCATTTTGCTCGCGTTCGCCGTCTTGGGGTCGTTCCTCTTCTCGGCGGCGGTGCGGCAGCTGCTGTACGTGTTTTACCGGGAGACCGCCGCGCGCTGGACGCCGCCGCCGCCGCCGGAGGAGGTGGCGGAAACACTCGGCGAGGGCGACGACGCGCCCGGCCCCGTGCGCGCGTTCTTCCGCAAGATGGCGTTCTGGAAGAAGGTGGAGGAGGGGGACCTGTCGGAGGCGGTGGCGGCGAGGACGGCGGAGCTGAAGAAAGAGAAGGAGGGCGAGGGGAAAATTTCGGACGCGTCCGAGAAGACGTCGTAGGTGTTTTTGAAAGCCACGACCGTCGCGACCGTCGTGGCTTCGACCACAACCCCGCGCGCGTTCTCTCGCCCCACCCCCCCCCGCGCGATGGCGTCCCCTCCCGCTGACCTCGCGTCCGCGTTCGACCCGCTGACGCTGGCGAACGTTCTGGAGGTGAAGGCCACCGCCAACGCCGGCGGTTTCCCCGACGCGAGTCCTCGCAGCGTCGTGGCTGTCGAGGAGACCGCGACGCTGCGCGAGGCGCTGGACGAGCTCGCGCTCAGCAACATCAAGTCCGTGCCCGTGCGCGCGAAGACCACCGGCGAGATCCTCGGGTTCTTCGACGCCGCCATCGGCGTGCGCGTCGCGCTGGAGGCGGCCGAGAGCGGCGAGGGCCCCGAGAAGGAGCGGCTGGCGCTGGAAAGACGCGTGAACGACGTCATAAACCCGTCGCTCGTCTCCGGGGCGCGCGGAGACGGCGGCTCCGTGCCCTTCGCCTGCGCGGACCTGCCCATCCGCGAGCTCATCTCCGAGCACGGCTACCTGCTCTTCGAGCAGCACTGCGACGAGCCCATCGGCAAAGGCCAGAGCGGCTCGTGGTGGTTCAACGCCGAAGTGCACCGCCTCTGCGTCGTCGACGCTCGCGCCCCCGCCGACGCGTCGCCGCGAAAGCCGTCGACGCCTCCCGACGACGCGGCGAAGGCTGAAGGACGCTACGATCCGTCCGTCTCGGCGCTCGGCGCGTCAAGTCGCGTGCCCAGCCAAAAGCCCAAGTGGGAAGAGATCATCGATGTCGTCTCGCAGATGGACGTCGTGCGGTGTCTCCTCTACGCCGCCGACGACCCCGAGGACAAAAGTTCTTTCGCCTCGCTCAAGCGCGCGCTGGGCGAGCCCGCCCTGAAGCACGCGTCGCGTCCGTTCTGCACGTTCCAGGACGCGCCGCTGGGCGGCGTGTATCGCGAGATGCTGGACAAGGGCTACAGCGCCGCCTGCGTCGTGCGGCTGAGCAAGTGGACCTTGGAGCACGCGGGCGACCCCTCGGCGTGGCGCGCGGTCGACACGCTCAGCTTCTCCGATTTCGCGAGCGAGTCCTTCAGCGGCGACGACGCCAAGGCGGTGGCGGCGCTCCGCGAGCCGAAAGGAGACCCTCTGCTGGGCGGCTTTGAAGATATAAGCGCTGAGCTCGCCGGCGGGCACACGGTCGGCACGTTCCTGCGGCAGGCGCGTCGCCCGCACGCCGGTCTGACCGCGGACGCCGTGGACGAAGCGGCGACGGTGGCTGACGCGGCGCGCCTGATGACCGACAAGCGCGAACACCGAGCGTGGATCCTGGACGCGAACGAAACGCCCATCGGCGTGCTCACGTGCACAGACGTCCTGCGCTGCGTCGCGACCGCGGTCGGAAGGCACGCGGGGGAGGACAGACTGCGCCGGGCCGTGCGCGAGGCGGACGCGCGCGTCGACGAGGGGCGCGGGCCGATCGTCGAGGAAGCCGCGTGATCGGAGACGAGAGTTTTTTCTTCTCCCGCCGCGCTTTTCTTTCCCGTCGCGCGCGAAGAGACGCGAAGCTCGGTGACGTGGAACTCGAGAGACCAGATACAAATTGTTGTTCGTCTACCAACGATGCGATTGGCGTTTCCGCGCTATTCACCGGAACCGACTCGACGTCGTCCGCGTCCCCGGCCTCGACCCCCCGCGCCCCGACCGTTCACGTCCAAAGCGGCGACTCGCTCAGCCGCATCCATCGCCCCCGCGTCCGGTTCAGGGGAACGATCCGAACCCGACACCCCGGACGCCGCCGCTGCCTTCTTCAGCCACCCCAGTTGACCGCGCGCGCCCCGAGCGCCGCCGCTTGCCCTCCCGCCCGCCCCCGCCCGCGCCCGCGGCGGCGGCGGCGGTCGCGGCGCGGGAACCGAGACGCTCGGCGCGGAAGAGACCGAGACCGTCGCGAAATCCGACGCGCGCGCGCCCGGCGTGAACACGAACCCCTCGCCCGCGCCTTCCTCGATCAGACCCCCCTTGGCTCTCTGCTCGGCCATCGCCGCCTCGAACCGCGCGCGCCGCGCCCGTTCCGACGTCGAGCCGGCGGCGGCGACGGCCGTCTCGCCGCCGTCGCTGTCGTCGCCGCCGTAACCGTCGCCGTCGCCGTCCAGCTTGACGTGCCGCACGTCCTCGTCCTCGATGGCGACGCGGCACACCGGACAGAGGTGCGTCGGGGGTCTGGCCTTCCCCTCCGACTCGCTCGCGGCCTCGTGGTGCGCGCCCCGCTCGGCGCTCGCCTCGGCGGCGGCTGCGGCGCGCCAGCGCCACCACCTCGCGAAGCAGTTTTCGTGGAAGCAGTGGTAACACCGCATGAGCTTGATGAACGGCACGGCGGACGCGTCGGCGTCGTCCGCGTCCGCCACCGGCGCGAGGCAAAACGCGCAGTCCCCGTCCGGGCGGTTCAGCTCGGTCAGAGTCTCGAACGCGGTCTCGCACAGCAACGCGAGCACGGGTTCGTCGGATGAGAAATCGCGACACGCGTCATCCAGTCGGCGACGCACCTCCGCCTGTCGCGTGTCATCCAGCCCGCGCACGTTCGACAGGCGCACGGTCGGTGGTGCCGCGGGGTAGTCGTCACCTAGCGTGATGCACAGCGTCGCGCGGACGTACTGCTGCGTCTCGTCGTCAAGCGTGCGCGGCGCCACGTCCAAGGAGACCGTCGTGTGTCGCACCGTTTTTTCGTCGGCGGTGGACGCTCCGGAACCATCCTCGCGCGCGTCGCCCGCGCGGCGCACCACCAGCCCATCGTCGGGGTACAGCGCCTCGAGCGCCTCGAGCTCCTCCTCGATCGCGGCCGCCGCGTCCGCCATCGCGCCGCGACGCGACGGGTGCGCGCGTCGCCTACAGTGTGACAAGCGACGCCCTTGAGCCTCTTCTGAGAGCAAAAGCCCAACCGACCAGCAATGCCGGGTCGCGACCGAAAAGCCAGAAAGCGAGTCTCGAGAAAAGTGCCGCCGGATAAGACCTTGTGGGTCGTGCACACGCGGCGAGCCGAGACACAGTGCCACGCGCGGACACCGAGACCTCTTCGCAGGCTCTCCCCCTCTCTCTCGCCGAGCGCAGTTCGGTGCGAGGACTCGACGCTTCATCGCAGGTCACGCCGGGTGCACGCGCTCGAGTCGTAATCCGTGGCGAGCAAGATGGCCACGTCCGCCATCGCCGCCGGCGCCGGAAGCCTCGCGGGCAGGCGCGTGCCTCGCGCGCGCGCGGCCACTAAGCCCGCCGGAGGCCGCGCCGCGCTCAGCGTGCGCGCGCATGGACCCGGCGGAGGACAGCACCTCACCCCCGAGGTGCGGCTCGACCCCCGTTCTCCGCGTCGTCCCAGCCGCCGCCCGCGCGCCCGCCCAAACGTTTCGCTCTCCTCGGGTTTACGCGAAAAAACGCGCCACGCCGTCGATCCTTCTTCTCCTTCGCGCGCGTCCACCTCGCCGCCGCGCGCACGCGACGCTGACGTCTCCGGTCTCGTCCGCGCGTCCACGCCTTTCTCTTTCCTCGCACTCGCAGGACGTCTCGTCGATGAAGAGCTCCCCCGTCGGCGTGGCGGGCGCCGTGCTGGACGCGCCGATTCAGAGCTCCAAACCGGAGACGGCGGCGGAGCGCAAGCACGTGTACGTCGAGACGTACGGGTGCCAGATGAACGTGAACGACTCAGAGGTGATGCTCGCCGTTTTGAAAGACGGCGGGTACGACGAGACGGACGACATGCACGACGCGGACGTGATCCTGGTGAACACGTGCGCGATCCGCGAGAAGGCCGAGGCCAAGATCTGGCAGAGGCTGGCGTACTTCAAGTCGCTGCGCAGGCGCAAGAAGAAATCGGAGAAGCCCGTGGTGGGCGTGCTCGGGTGCATGGCGGAGCGCCTCAAGACGAAACTGCTCGAGGCGGACCAGCTCGCGGACCTCGTCGCGGGCCCGGACGCGTACAGGGACCTGCCCAACCTGATCAGCGCGGTGAACGGGGGCGAGAAGGCCATGAACGTGCAGCTCTCCGTCGAGGAGACGTACGCCGACATCGTGCCCGTGCGCAAAGAGGGGGCGCACGCCGCCTTCGTCACCATCATGCGCGGGTGCGACAACGCGTGCTCGTTCTGCATCGTGCCGTACACGCGCGGGCGCGAGCGCTCGCGCGACCCCGCGTCCATCGAGTACGAGGTGCGGCTGCTCAGCGAGCAGGGCGTCAAGGAGGTGACCCTGCTCGGCCAGAACGTCAACTCGTACGCGTACTCGGACGAGATCGCGGGGGGGGGGACGACGGATTTTCTCTCGATGCTCTCCGCCGGGATCGACGACGGGAAGACGCGAGAGGAGGACGTTTTAGGAACGGAGGAACCGCGAGCGACCCTCCCCGGCATGTCCCCCGAGGTGACCGCCGCGGGAGGCACGCCCTTCGTGGGCTACGCCGAGGGTTTCAGCTCGCGGTACCGCGCGGACAAGCGGAGGGAGGGGAGCGTGCAATTCGCCGCGCTGCTGGACCGCGTGGCGGCGATTGACCCCGAGATGCGCGTGCGGTTCACTTCGCCGCACCCGAAGGATTTCCCCGACGAGGTGCTCGACGTGATCGCGCGCCGCCCGAACGTGTGCAAGTGCCTGCACATGCCCGCGCAGAGCGGCAACACGCGCACGCTGGAGAACATGGCGCGCGGGTACACGCGCGAGGCGTACCTGAACCTCATCGACCGCGTGAAAGCGAAGATCCCGGGGTGCGCCATCACCACCGACATCATCGTCGGTTTCTGCGGCGAGACGGAGGAGGAGCACGAGGACACGGTGACGCTGATGGACCGCGTCGCGTACGAACAGGCGTTCATGTTCGCGTACTCCGAGCGCGACGGCACGAGCGCCGCGCGCAAGATGAACGACGACGTGCCCGAGGACGTCAAGCAGCGGCGCCTGCAGGAAGTCATCGACGCCTTCCGCGGCGCCGCCGCGAGGCACCAGAACGCGGAGATTGGTCGTACGCACCTGTGCTCGGTGGAGGGCGCGTCTAAGAAGAACGACCAGGAGCTGACGGGCAAGACGGACACCAGCAAGTGGGTGGTGTTCAAAAACGACCCGGTGGGTATCTACGGCGGCGACGTTGAAGAGGAGAGTACTAACGAGGCGGAGGATGGCGAAACCGTCGTCGTGAACGGCGGTTTCGGGGAAAAGCTCGCGACGCCCAAACCGGGCGAGTACGTCGCCGTGCGCGTCACGGGTTGCTCCACCGGAACGCTCTTCGGCGAGTGCCTCGGGCGCACGACGCTCACCGCGTTCCACGAAATGCACGGCAACGCGTGGGTGGAGGCGGACGAAAGCGCGAAGAAAGCCACGGCGGCGGCCGGGGCGAGGTGAGATATCCTAGCTAGTACCCGAGCTAGTGCGAGCGAGCTCGTACGTGTGGGGTCACGCTCTGCACTCTCTTTTGTAGGTCGACCTCCATAAGCCCTCGCCGAACAGACCTTTCATCTTTCGCCTCAAAGCGTTCCACTCCAGGTTGCGGTGATGACTGGGGTCGACGATGCCTCGTACGATCGTCACCCCAGCGTGTGGACACTGGCACTCGCCAGAGACTCGACGAAGCCACGCGCAACTTTGTGTTTCTGGGAAACAAAATAAAAAAACACCTCCCCAAGGTACAAAATCTAAACACAAAAATATCGAGCCCGTTAACTCAAGGATTGACGGTTTAATTTTTTTGTTTTCATTTTTGTTTTTGCACCTCCGATTGGCC
>ENA-OUOG01000932-OUOG01000932.1-marine-metagenome-genome-assembly--contig:-NODE-932-length-35768-cov-5.079124_pt1 | contig 35768 bp, 27 predicted proteins | sample MGYA00248635_ERZ508505 | MGnify/ENA primary metagenome ERZ508505 (study PRJEB26176, sample SAMN06267871) | marine metagenome | isolation source: Saanich Inlet, British Columbia, Canada | place: Pacific... | reverse complement strand
CCGTTGTAAGCCTCGCATTTTTTTCGCTTTCAAAACCTTGACCCCGAAAGCGGATGCAAAGGTAAAAAAGATGTTTTTAAAAATCTAAGCTAAATGAAAATTTATTTCTCCTCGCTTGCTTTTATATTTCAATACTGTGATCCGTTTCATTCAAACGGGATGCAAATGTAGAAAGCTTTTGTTCAATACAACAAGCCTGAGCAGAATATTTTTTCTATTATTTATAACCCCTTGAAGCTTAGTTTTTTGGTGCTCTGGGTCGTTTATATACGGGAACTGTACTACAAGGTTCGCCAAACATGAGCGACTTAACTCTTGGCACTAGTCGCCTTGTCAATTCACCAAATATTGTTTCGGAAATCGCTAGTTCTCCACAACCTTTCACTACTACCGGCTTATCGTCGAATTGCGACCAATCCAAGGCATCAAACTTGCGATTGAACAGCGCCAGCTCAAATGCTTCTTCCGGTCCGATCATTACAAAATTCGCTACCGGCTCTAGCTTTGCCACCAATAACATGAAAGCCCAGGTCGGAATAATGGCGTCCGTAGAAGCATACACTCTCACATTCTTTCCTTCATATTGTGACCAATCGTGCGCTTTGATAAAGGCTCTAAACTCTTGCTCCCGCAGAATCAAGCCTTCATATAAGTTTTGCGAAATATCATACGCCACACGTTCGGCACCATCATAGATGTCTTCCAAGTCAATTGTCATCAGCGGACTACTAGCCACCCTGTTTACGATTTGCTCTTCCATCACAATAATTTTTTTGGTTTAGTCGCCTGGTAGGCCTTCAGGTAATTCGGCTCAAAATATGCCACATCTTCAAATGCAGATTGTTCATATTTTTGTTGTGCGATTAATCCTATTGCCCATGCTTCGGGTACCACATCTTCTCTAAAAGACGCATGGTCATGTTGCATGATCTCTTGAAACTTCCCTGCGCCATTCCCGAAGAACAACAGCAAATCGCTCGTCAAAGTTTCTGCAAATGAATTTTCATCAAGAACCAAAGGCCTTACTTCATCAATTATCGTCAGCTCTCGATTGTATGTTGCTGTATAGACTTCCATTCTTCTCGCATCGAGCATTGGCACCAGCAGAGCCCCGGAGTCATCCACTTTCGCCACCTGAAAAGCCATGGCGTGCAAAGTGGAGACAGCGATCAGCGGAATCCCTAGTGCATAGCAAAGGCCTTTAGCTGTTGAAAGACCTATGCGTAGTCCCGTGTAAGAGCCAGGGCCTTCAGCTACGGCCACTGCGGCCAAATCACTCATCTTAACCCCGGCCTTTTTAATAACTGCCTCAATCAACAAGGTGAGATGCGTCGAATGACTTTGTTCGGTGTAGCGTATTTCTTTGGCCAATACGCTTTCACTCTCCGTGAGCGCGACTGAGCAAACCGTGGTCGACGTTTCAATACTTAATATCAATGCCATATCAGATCAGTTGTAAAGTCTTGTCAATAATGACAACAACAACAAAACACACAAAGATAATACTGATCCATTGCTGACTCATCTTTGACGATACTTTTACCCCTATTGGAGAACCCAAGATCACCCCCAAGGAAATGATCAATGCTAATGGAAAAACGATATAGCCTTGACTTTGATTAACGTATTCGATTCTTGTCTTCTCCAATAGATTAAACAGGGTCGCCGCAAATGAAGAGATCAAGATCACTCCTAATGAAATTGATTTGGCTTTGATCATGTCAACTTTGAATCCGATGTTCAACATAGGAATAATGACCGTTCCGCCACCGAGACCAGACAAGGCAGCCACAGCGCCTGCCCCCATCCCCATGGCTGCTGATGACGTTAAACTCATCGGCTTCTCGACCTTTGCCTTTCCCTTCCAGTTTTGCTTGACCGTTCTGGAAATGATAAAGAGCATCAAGAGAATCACGGCAATGTTGAATTCCCGCATAGCGTACAAGCTGGTGTTGACAAAAAACTCCAACAACAAGAGGGAAACCAAGGTGCTAAATAGACCAATGGTGAGCACAGTTTCCCAATAAATATGCCCCTGTTTGAACAAGACAATGTTCGCCGATAAAGCGGCAAAAAATGTTCCTACTAAAGAGTTTGCAATGGTGTATTGAACGATTTCCTCTTGGGGGAAACCCATTTGCACAAGCAGATAAGGTAAGATCAGTACATACATCACCCCTCCTCCTATCCCGATTAGGCCAGCTAAAAAGCCCCCAATAAGCCCTAAAAAGAAGAGTAAAAAATAGTACTCCATTAATTGTTCATGCCTAGCGTTGCAGTGAGTAGCCCCGGATCAGAAAGCACTTCAATGGCCTTTTCAACCTCTTTGTCAGAGCTAAAGCTCGCCTCGAGTTGACCTTTTTCCAAAAACAGCCTTCCTGCTACCTCTTCTTGAAGTAAGAACATGACCTCTTCTTTCGCATTTAATAGATCATCAACAACATCCTTTTTGAGTTGCGCTTGAAGCGCATCCAATTGCGGTGCGATCTTGTTCAACTCGCCTTGTTCATCCGCCATAAGCCTGAACGCCTCTAATTCTTTCTCTAGTGCCGAAGCATAATCAAAGGTTCTTGCACCCAACCAGTCTTTGAAATCATTAAAATGTTGCTCATTAATGACTACCTCTTTCCCTGATGTAATAGCGCCTAATGCAAAATCGTATGCATTTGCAAATTCGAAAATGAGATCGTCAGCAAGTAAACCGATTACAACTGGAGAGAACTTTCTTTCAGGCGTTAAGAAATCGGGATCAACACCACCCCCATCATACACGGGGCGTCCATTCGTTGTTCTAAACAATGTCTTGAGCGAATCTGCTACTTTCCCCACACTACCATCAGGATTTCGATTACTATAATCTAAGGCTTGAATACATCTTCCTGAAGGCGTATAATATTTTGCGATGGTCACTTTCAATTGTGAATTGTAGGAGAGTGGCATCGTGCGCTGGACAAGTCCCTTTCCATAAGATTTCTGTCCAATGACGACCCCACGATCATAATCTTGCATAACGCCCGATACAATTTCAGATGCCGATGCACTCGAACTATTGATCAAAACAGCCAAAGGAATCTCTTCGTCATAAACCGAATTTAGCGTCTTGTAAGAAGCATTCATTTCTTCTAGCTTCCCTTTGGTGGTGACAATCAATTCCCCTTTCTCAACAAACAAATTCGAAACATTAACAGCCTCATTAAGTAAGCCACCCCCATTACCCCGAAGGTCGAGGATTACTTTAGTTGCGCCTTCCTTCTTCAATTCTCGAATTGCTTGCTTTACCTCTTTCGACGCATTCTGCCTAAACCCCGTGAGTTTCACTAAACCAATCTCATCAGATACTTTTCCATAGTAGGGCACATTAGGGAGTTCTACCTGCTCAAATTTGAGGACTACCTCCTCTTCACCCCCACCAGCTTTTCTGACCTTAAGCTTGACTTCATCGTTTGATTGTCCTTTGAGGAATTGAGCAGCTTTCTCGTAATCTTTTTCGACATCTTGCCCGTTGATCGCAATAATCTCATCTCCTCGTTGCAAGCCAGCTTCTGCTGCCGCATAACCTTCATCTGGCATGAGTATATAAACTCCCCCATCAAGGCGTTCACCTATTCTAGCTCCAATTCCACCATACTGCCCGGTATTTTCGGTTCTTACATCTTCGATCTCATCTTCTGCATAATAGACCGTATAGGGATCCAAAGACTGCAGCATCGCATCAATGCCTTTTTCCATGAGCAAATTCGGATTCACATCATCTACATAATTCGAGTTTACCTCCTTATAAGTGGTGGCGAAAATGTCTAGGTTTTTCAGGATCTCGAAATACTTGTCGTTCTGTGGCATGTTGAAAGCCAAGAGGCTTATGATGCATAACACGATGACTGATGTAAAGGCGATTCGCTTTTTCATGATGTACTAAGGATTTCTTTAATCAAACGCTTGAGACTTTTCTTTAGTTTAGACTCAACTATCTGCAAGTCCATTTTCTCTTTCCCCGTATAAATATAAGCGATTAGGACGGCAGGACGAATTGATGAAAATTCTTCTACATGTTTATTGAGCCTATACGCCTCCTTCATTCTTCTTTTGAGGAGATTGCGATCAACTGCTTTCTTGAAATTTCGTTTGGAAACAGAAAAAAGCACTTGATGTGCCAGGTTTTCAGGTTTGGGCAACCAAACGATCTTGAATGGGTATAAATAAAAAGAGGAGCCATTTTCAAATAGCTCCTTAATTAATTTCTTACTATGTAATCTTTCCGCTTTTGGGAAGTGATATGTCAAGCTTTTTTCTTCTGCCACGAGGTAATATACAAAACCCCCTACAGAGTAAAATTAAGCTTTATGTCTTTTCTCGCTAGAAACGGTCAGTTTGTGTCTGCCCTTTGCTCTTCTGCTAGCCAACACTCTTCTTCCGCTTGCAGTAGCCATCTTAGCTCTGAAACCGTGCTTGTTTCTTCTTTTTCTGTTCGAAGGTTGGAACGTTCTTTTCATCTCTACTGATTCTTCTTTTCGTAAAAGGACTGCAAAGATAGATAGCTTTTTTTGATTTGCCAAAGTAGATCATAAATTGTTAGCAGAAACTAGCATATGACTCGATATATTATTTCCTATCGCAATCCGACACAACAATTTCTAACGATTGAGTTCCAGTTTGAGCACCTTTCGCAAGAAAATCCTATCGTCTACTTACCTACTTGGCGACCTGGCCGCTATGAAATTCAACATTTTGCCAAACGCATTAGAAAGGTGAGGGCTAGCACTTCAAAAGGCGAAGCTCTTGCTATTCAGAAAAAGGGTCTGTCCAGTTGGGAGATCGAAGCAAGTCAACCACAGCCTATTTGTATTACGTATGAATATTATGCCGGCTTGATGGATGCTGGAAACACATGGCTTGATGAAGCACAGCTTTACGTAAACTTCATCAATTGCCTTATGTACACAGCAAAAAGCAGAGAGACACCTTGCGAGGTTGTATTGCATTTGCCTGATGACTACACCGTGGCCTCAGGACTCGAAAAGACCGAAAAGCACCACTTATTTGCACCTAACTATAACCTTTTGGTCGATAGCCCAATGTTTGCCAGTAATGGCTTGAGACAGGTTGTTTATGGAGTAAACAACAGACCTTATACCCTTTGGTTTCAGGGTAATATGCCTCAAACAGATGAAGCACTTATTCTTGATTTTAGTCGCTTTACTAAAAAAACATTGGAGATCATGGGCGACCTTCCCTGCGACTCATATCATTTCCTATTCCAGATCCTCCCCTACAAACACTACCATGGTGTGGAGCATTGGAATTCAACCGTCATCACTATTGGGCCAGAAGAAGCGCTTGCTGAACGCGAACGCTATGTGGACTTTTTGGGCGTAAGTTGCCATGAATTGTTTCATACCTGGAATGTGATCAGGTTGAGACCTCAGGAGATGACTCCCTATGATTTCCAGCATCCTAATGTACATCAAACGGGCTTTATCACTGAAGGTGTTACGACTTACTACGGAGACTTGATCTTGGCCAGATCTGGGGTATATTGTTTTGAAGAATACATGGCCGAAGTCAATAAACTGCTAAAAAGACATTTCGAAAATGAGGGTAGACAAAATTACTCAGTCGCCGAATCATCTTTCGATCTTTGGTTAGACGGTTATGAAAAGGGTATACCGGGAAGAAAAGTCAGTATTTACAATGAAGGCGCTTTGGCCGCAATGATCTTAGATCTTAGCATTCGTGAAAAATTTGACAACCGAAAAAGTCTTGATGATGTGATGCGCCTGATGTGGGCAAGGCACGGACAAAACATGTCGGGATACACTTGGGAAGATTACCAAAAGGCTGCGGAAGAAGTCTTTGAGGGGTCACTCGACAGTTATTTCGAACAAATAATTTTTGGATCTGCAGACTATGGGGAATGGCTTTTCCCCCTACTCCAAAAGTTTAGGCTCGAGGTCATTGATTTGTCGCCAGAGAATCAGCTTGAAAGGGAATTTGGTTTTAGATCTGATGAACAAATCGTTTATGATATCTCGGAAGGCTCTCCTGCTGCTCACAAACTAATGCTCAAGGATAAAGTGATCCAAACCAACATAAACGAAAAGCAGCTTCATGTCACCGTCGAACGGCAAGGAAAACAACACACTATTTTTTTAGCAAAAGGAGCAAAAGAGTTTTTCGTTATCCCTCAGGTATCAGACAGTCATGTCGACATTCAAAACGACCTACTTAGGGGTTGGTTAGAAGAGTGCGTTGAATAAAAAAAGGACCTCACTAGGAGGCCCTTTTTAACTTTTTATTCTTCTACCATTGATTATTCGAACATTGAATCATCAATGGCCTCATTGATCTTCACCTCCGAAATGATAAATTCTAATGGCGCCGGAATCTGCGCACTTTTGACTATCATTTTGAATGGAATCATAATACCATCAACTTCTCTATAATCTTCATAAGTATATACCCCAGCCTGTCCGAGGTCAGCCTGTACTTTAAGACCTGAAACTACATCGTAGAATTCAATGAAAGTGGCACTATCGATCTTCACATCAATGCGGTGCGCATCTTTTCCATTCACTTCTTTCATGCCTTTGTATTCGAATTCATAACCCAAATCAGCATAGAATCTTTCAGCGAAAAGGACACCGAGGTACTTTAAAGGCGCAGCCATAGGTCCTTGAACCGGCACAGTTTGACCTCCTGCAATCATCTTGGCTTCACCGCCATTATAGATCTGCTTGGTTGTTCCCATCATGGTGACGATGGTTTCATCCAAGAACTTATCTGGTGCCTTCTGGTATACATTTCTATTGAGTTCGATTGACTGTCCGCCCATGCTCAAAGCCCCTGTACTCTTGTACTGCAGGGTCTTCACTTGATCCAAGACTTCTTTTCCACCAATCGCCTCAACGTATTTGGCCAAGATATCATCAGCAGATACATCGCCCATCACCACTTGAGTAGGATCAGCGACCAGATTCGCTTCGTCATCATAATAAGTGATCTCTCCAAATTGCTTTAACCCTTCAACCACCTCTTCGGCTTTACCAACCACCACTACATTGGCTTGTGCAGGCTTAATGTAACGCTTTGCAACATCTAGTAGATCCTCTTTAGTGATCGCCTCGATCTTTTGCAGATAGGTCGCATAATAATCGTCCGGTAAGTCATTCAATTCTGCATTCAGTGCAAACTGAGCTACTGTAGATGTACTCTCTAATGAGCGAGCAAAAGCACCTTTTGCAGAACTCTTCGCAATGGCCAATTCTTCGTCAGTAACAAGTGCTGAGCTGATCAATTCCATCTCCTTGAAAAATTCGACCATGGCACTATCAGTTACTTCGTTTCTCACACTTGCGCCAGCATTGAAAGTGGCAGAATACCTGCTCGAACCTATACTTGAATTCGCACCATAGGTAAAGCCTTTATCCTCTCTTAAATTCATATTTAGGCGAGTCGACAATCCTGCTCCTCCAAAAATTCTGTTCAAAAGTGACAGTTTGATGGCATCCTCAGAACCTGGTTTATTCTGAATAGGATATGAAATGCTGATCACCGATTGAACAGAGGAAGGTCTGTCTACAAAAGCAATCGAAGTCTTCTCTGGGTTTTCAGGAAGAACAAAGTCTTCTTTTTCTACGTCACCAGATTCCCAATTACCAAAGTATGATTCAATGAGCTTTTTGGCTTCTTTGGCCTTGATATCACCAACAACCACGAGGTAGGCAATATTGGGCTTAAAAAACTTTTCGTAATGTGCTTTTAGATCTTCCATGGTGATGTTCTTCACTGTCTCCTCCGTGACCAATTCACCATAAGGATGTTCCTTACCATAGTTGACTACACCACGCACATTGGCGGCGATAGCATCTGGACTATCTTTTGAAGATTTCAGACCCGTTAATGTTTGCTCAATTGCTCTTTCAAATTCATCCTCGGGAAATCGAGGGTTGAACAATAGGTCAGTCATTAAGTCAAGTACTTCTGTTTTGTATTTCGACAAAGAAGTGGCAAAGACGGAAGTTGCCCCTGCGCTGATATTAGCCCCCATAAATTCGATCTCTTCATTGAAGACATCCTTGGGCATGGACGCAGTTCCTGCACTCATAACTTGTCCGAAAATACCGGAATAACCCGCTTTATCTCCTTCAGTAATAGGCCCTGTATTGAATGTCAAGGTCCAACTTAGTCTGGGTAACTTATCGTTTTCCACAAGGATCACGGTAAGTCCGTTATCCAACTGGAATTGCTCGTAATCTCCTATTTCAATAGGTCTTTCAGGAGCAGGTTCAGGTAATTTGGTTCTATCGATCTGTGCTGTAAGACCCACTGTCAAGAAGGTCAAACAAATGATGTATAACTTTTTCATTATCTATTTCCTCCTTCTTTTTTCAATGGTGCCTCTTCAGGCTGTTCTTTTTCAGCCATTGGTCTATAATTCAACACCACTCTATTTTCAGGTACTAAATATTTCTTGGCCACGCGCATGACGTCTTCTGCTGTTACTTTTTGATAGCGTTCGATCTCCTTATTGATCAATGCTGCATCACCAAAATACACGTGATAGTTGGCCAAGCTCTCCGCAATCCCTTGGACAGAACCGTAACCAGAAATGAAATTATTTTCAATTTGATTTTTCAGCTTTTGAAATTCACGTTCAGGAATGGGCTCATTCTTCACTCTATCGATCACAGCTTCGATCTCTTTTTCAAGATCATCAGTTTCAATGCCCTGATTAGGAATGGCAATATTGATGAACACTCCGCCATCTTCTAACGCTAATGATTGTGCTTGAACCGCTAAGGCCAAACGCTTTTCATCGACAAGTTCCTTCTGAAAACGAGAACTCTGCCCACCAGACAATAACTGGGTCAGAAACTGCAATGCATAATAATCTTCAGTTCCTTGCGGAGGCATTCTGTAGCCCTGAAAGATGGCAGGAAGCTGCACATTATCAAAAACGGTGTCTTGAATACCATCGCCTATATCCGGTGCTACAATTTTAGGTCTTGGAATAGTTTTTGTTCCTCGCTCGATCTCACCAAAGTAAGCCTCAATCAGTTCTTTAACCTCCTTTTTATCGAAGTCTCCCGCCACTGAAAGCGTTGCATTATTAGGTGCATAGAAAGTTTCATAGAAATCAACAAAGTCCTCCTCTGTTGCCGCGTCAATGTCCTCAAAACTTCCAATAGGTGTCCATTCATAGTTAGTTCCGCTATAGGCATTCGCCAGCATTTTCTCTAGCACAGATCCATAAGGCTGGTTGTCCACACGTAAGCGTTTTTCCTCTTTAACCACCTCTTTCTGCGTAGCGATTCCCGTAGAATCGATCACTGCATGCAACATTCTTTCAGACTCCATGTATAGGCCTAGTTCCAGCTGATTTGATGGTAGAGTCTGAAAATAATAGGTACGATCATTAGAAGTATTGGCATTCAAAGAACCGCCAGCTGCCTGAATGATCTTAAAATACTCGCCTCTACCAATATTTGGAGAGCCTTCAAACATCAGGTGCTCAAAGAAGTGCGCAAAACCAGTTCTTCCTGGAGGCTCATTTTTGGAACCTACATGGTAAAGAACTGCAACCGTTACGATAGGAGTAGCATTATCTTGATGCAAAATGACATGCAAGCCATTGTCAAGATCGTACTCTTCGAATTCAATATTCTGCGCCTTTGCTGTCAATGCAGCTAGAAGCAGCAATAATGAAAAAAGACTTATTTTTCTTAACATAGTTATATTTGAATTTTAACGATTCTAATGTACTGTCAGTGGTATTTATCACATAACCTATAATGATAAGCGGATGTTCATACGGATGACCGCAGTCCTGTATCTCTTTACGAAACTTCCTTTAGTAATTTACTCGTCTGTTCTGCAGCTAGTCTCGGTCCATATTGTGACACTACCTTTGAACTGGCAAGGCTTGCGAGTTTACCTGCTGCCGCCATAGACATGCCATTAGTGATGCCATATAAAAAGGCACCTGCGAACATATCTCCTGCTCCATTGGTATCGAGGGCCTTTACTTTATAGGGCTCAATATCGATGAAGGTATCACCATCAAAGATCATGGCCCCGTTAGACCCCAAGGTGATGACAAATTGCTTGGCATCCTTTTTCAGCGCTTGTCTTGCCTCAAGCAGATCACTTGTCCCTGTGTACGCCATGGCCTCGTCTTCGTTACAAAACAGCAAATCTACAGAGGCACCAATTACATCTTCGAAGTTGGCCTTGAAGGCTTGAACGATGGAAGGATCAGAAAGAGTTATTGATGTTTTTACGCCATTCTTTTCAGCGATCTTTTTAGCCAGTTTCATGGCCTCAATGCCGGTAGCAGATGTGGTTAAATAGCCTTCGAGGTAAATATACTTCGCTGCTTTGATGGCCTCTTCATCTACCTCATTTGTCGATAGATTAGTGGTCGCTCCAAGAAAAGTGTTCATGGTACGGTCGGCATCAGGTGTAACCATCACCAAACATTTTCCTGTAATACCTCCCTCTCTTTCGGCATCATCCAAATTGGTTTTGATCCCGGCATCATTCATGTCCATTAAGTAGAAGTCACCGAACTCATCATTTGCCACTTTACATGAATAGTAGGCCTTGCCACCAAACTGACTCACAGCAATCACCGTATTCGCAGCAGAACCCCCTGATTTTCTTTCGTATTGTTGCCCTTCGACCGCACCGATCAAACGAAATTGTGTGTCTTCATCGACGAGCGTCATTAAACCTTTTTTCACTTTGTGGTCATAAAGAAACTCCTCGTCCACTTTGATCTCAAGATCAACTAGGGCATTTCCTATGCCGTATACATCAAAACTCTTTTTCATGCTTATATTTTTTTCGCTCGTTTAAATTCTTTTGTTCTGTCAAATAAGTATCTGTAGGTAATGTGTGTTTTGAATATTTTTCCCCCGATCTGTTCCACCACTCGCATCATTTTTGGATTGAAATCACCAATCCAATTCATTTCCAAATCCTTGTATTGAAACCCTTCTTGCCACGCCATTCCAGTATAAGCCACGATTAGCGCTCCCTCTACTCCTTTTCGCTGATGCTCAGGAACCACACCGAACACTACCCCCAAGGACTTTTTAATAGCCCCTGTTTTTAATAAGTAGAGAAACTTGAGTTTAGAAAAAAGGTTCCACTGCCCATTTAACCTTTTATAGATCTGGTTCAGTTCGGGCATAGAAATGAAAAAGGCAACAGGTTCCCCTTTGTAAAAAGCAAACCACAAAAGCTGCACATCTGCTACGGGTTTCATGGTTTTAAAGAGTGCCATAGCCGCGCGCTCAGGCATCTCTTTTACACCCCCGTGTCCTGCCCACGCCTTGTTATAGACCTTCAAAAAATACTCATGCACTTTGGGATACTCACTTTTTGTGATATGCCTAAACTCATAGTCAGGGTTGTCCAAGTGAGTTTTCGCTTTCTCATTAATCCGATCAGATAGCTGTACCTCTTGCCCCATCGGTCGTTGATAGGTATATTGATTGAAGTACAACTGCCAGCCATAGTTTTCAAAAAGTTTCTGGTAATAGTCGAAATTATAAGGCATTTGATAGTTCGGTTCATAAAAACCATCGACCAATAATCCCCACCAGTTGTTGCGGTCACCAAAATTAATGGGCCCGTCCATCGCTTCCATCCCTTTCTCGGCCAACCAGTTCTTACCGGCATCGAAAAGTAGATTGGCTACTTCCTGATCATTGATGGATTCAAAAAAACCGATGCCCCCAGTAGGTTGCTCATTCTTAGCAGCCGTCTTCTTGTCATAGAAGGCGGCAATCCTCCCGACCACTACACCATCTTTTTCTAGAATCCATCGGATGGCTTCGCCACTGCGGTAATTTTTGTTCTTGGTTTTATCGAAAACGGCTTTGATGTCTTTATCTAACGGACGAATCCAATTCTTCTCATTTTTATAAAGCCTAACCGCCAGGTCAATAAATGCTTTTTCTGTGCTTTTATCGGTTACTTCTATCAGATTCATAGCGAAATTAAAGCCCCAAAATTAGGGACTTTAAAAGGATTTAAAAATGTGTGCTTTTAGGGTTTCAATGTTCTTGCCAGATTGGGGTAATCCGTGATAATGCCATCGACCCCCAAATCGATCATTGAGCGCATTTCGTCCACAGTATTCACCGTCCATGGCACTACCTTCATCCCCAATTCATGAATCTCCTCGACTTTCTTTCCATTGAGTAGTTTAAAGTACGGACTGTAGATCTCTGGAGTAAAGCCCAAATCTTCCAGGTTCTTTTGTACAGAATTCATGTTTTCGATTAAGGCTACCAAGGTTACTTCAGGGTATTCTTCATGCCAATACTTTAACACTCGAAAATCGAAGCTTTGAAGCGTATATCTTGAACGTGGCAAATAAGCTTCAATGGTTTTATTGACCAGTGCTGAAAACTCTGCCACTTCAGGATGATCTTCTCCATCTCCCTTGGGAGAGCTTTTGATCTCAATGTTATAGTTGAGGGGTGCAACTCCCTTTTCTTCTGCATAGGCCTCTGACGCCTTGATCATTTCTGAAAGAAGTGGTTTTTGAATCGCCCTTTTCTCTTGTTCAGGGAACCTCGAATTTCCTCTCGAGCCGCAATCAAAGGCCGCTACTTGCGCATAGGTCATTTCATAGATATTGAACTCATCGCCTTTTGTGACGGGTTCACCATTTGGTTTATTGCAGATGCTAGCCGACATGTAAGGCTCGTGAGAAACCACAACCTGCTTGTCTTTGGTAATGACGACATCCAGTTCAAGTGTTGTCACTCCTTCATCAATTGCCCTTTTGAACGCTGGAATCGTGTTTTCTGGCATTAAGCCTCTAGCCCCTCTATGTCCCTGAATATCCAACCCTTTCTGTTGCGCTGAAAGCGAGGGTTTAATTAAGAACAGACTGACAATTGCAATGCAAATATTCTTCATGGGTATTGGTTCTAATGACTGATTTGTTCTCTCTCCTACTTCAAAATAGCAATTGGTCCGTCGATCAATTCATTGTCGTCTCGACGAATGGTGAAACTCACTTTAGGTTCGTTTCCTGACCAATCGATGTTAATCAGACCAAAACTCTTTTCTGTCACTAATTTACCAATTCTATAGGAGTTGTACTCAGTACTTGCGGTATAGCTATGAGTCATGCCACTGGAAGTGAAATCATAGGTCATGCCATAACCTGGCACATGAAGTGCGGCGACTTCAGAAATATGTCGGTCTCCGCTCAAGAATATCGCGTTCTTCGCTTGTGTCTTTACCAATAAATCAAGCATACGCTGCCTTTCTTTGGGGAAATTATCCCATTTCTCAAACCGATGCTCCGTTGCGATGAACTGGATACCACTTGAAATGAGGTGAATCGCTGCATCGCTATTCGTCAATTCTTTTTCCAACCATTCCCATTGTGCTTCACCTAGCACCTGCCCTTCCCAGTTCTTTTGAGAAACGCCATTCTCTCGCAGTAATGCCCCTCTAAAATAACGTGCATCGAGTAAGATCACTTTTATCTTTTGACTCGACTCGCCGAAGGTATAGGACTGATAACCGCCCTTCCTTTCCCAGGCAGCACTGCTTTTAGGAACATCTAAGAAGTCAAACATCAGATCACGACTCTCATCCTTAAAGGCGTATTCGCTACCAGCATCATTCTTTCCAAAATCATGATCATCCCAAATACCAATGACTTCTGCCTTTTTTCTAAACGCACTGTATTCTTTGCCATTCTTTTGTTGAGCATATTTAGCCTTCATTACAGCCATGTCATTTGTGTCGCCGTAGATATTGTCGCCAAGCCATATCCACAAATCCGGGTTATGTTTGGCTATATTATTCCAAATATGTTGGGGTAATTCTTGTCGATTACAAGAACCGATGGCAATGGTCTGTAAGGCTTCTTTAAAGACAATGTCTTGTGCGGTTACCGAAAGCGATATCAGGCAAAGTGCGAGTGCAGTTAATTTCTTCATGACATAATTTTCTGTAAGATAAATAGTTCATGTTATTGAGATATGAATTGACTATTATTGTTACCCAAAAATTTATAGATACATCATGAGAACCCTATTTACATTTCTTTTGAGCTGCTTCTCGATAGCACTTTTTGCTCAAAACCAATGGCAAGGCAAGTTTGAACAGCTTGACAATACCTTGCCTACTCCCAACCAATATAGAACTGGTAGTGGTGAACCTGGACCTGCTTACTGGCAACAGAAAGCAGACTACAAGATCAAAGTAGAACTAGACGATGAGAATCAAAGGATCACAGGATCAGAAACCATCACTTATTTCAACAACTCACCGAATACATTGAAGTATCTTTGGATACAGCTTGATCAGAATGTTCGTGAACAAGGCAATTTGAGTTCCCTGACAAATAGTTTTGGTAATATCCCCGACAATACAAGTTCACTCTCTACCACACAAGCACAACGAACCTTGGGTGATGATGGATTTGATGGAGGCTTTAAATTGATGTCGGTCAAAGATGCAAATGGTGATGATCTTGATTACACCATCAATTTCACGATGATGAAAATTCATCTGCCTGAAGCCCTTGAAAGTGGTAAAAGCTACTCTTTTAGTATCGATTGGTGGTATAACGTCAACGATCGTGGATTAATTGGAGGTCGTTCTGGCTATGAGTACTTTGCTGAAGACGACAATTATCTCTATACCATTGCACAATTCTACCCACGCATGGCAGTTTATGACGACTTCAATGGCTGGCAGAACAAGCAGTTCATTGGGTCTGGTGAGTTTGCCTTGACCTTTGGTGATTTTGAAGTAGAGATCACTGTTCCTTCGGATCATATTGTCGCATCGACTGGAGAATTGCAGAACCCCAAAGATGTATTGTCCAAAAAAGAGTTAGACCGTTTTGATCGGGCAAAGAACACCTATGATGAGCCCGTGATCATCGTAACCCAATCAGAAGCGGAAGCAAAAGAGAAAAAGCGTTCCCCTAAAAAGTCCACGTGGGTATACCATGCTGAAAATGTCAGAGACTTTGCCTTTGCCTCTTCAAGAAAATTCATTTGGGATGCCATGGCTGTGAAAGTAGGCGAAAAGACACCACTAGCGATGTCTTATTACCCAAAAGAAGGTAATCCATTGTGGGAAAGAGAATCGACCAAGGCAGTAAAGAACACCCTGATCAATTACTCAGAAATGACCATTGATTACCCTTATCCAGTTGCTATTTCAGTACATGCTGCAAGCATTGGAATGGAATATCCAATGATCTGTTTCAACTTTGGGCGCCCTAGACCGGATGGTACTTACGACGATTTCATCAAAACCAGAATGGTTTATGTCATCGTGCATGAAGTGGGCCACAATTACTTTCCAATGATCATCAATTCAGATGAACGTCAATGGGCGTGGATGGATGAAGGACTAGATTCCTTCCTGGAATACATGACCATGAAGCGTTTTTATCCAGAATTGCCGTACAATTCCAATTCGCCTGAAGCCATTGTGCCTTATATGAAGGGCAGCAAGGATTTCATGCGTCCAATCATGACCAACCCAGAGCAATCTTTACAATTGGGACCTGAGGCATACTCTAAGCCATCGGCCGCATTAGTTGTGTTAAGAGAACAAGTGATGGGCCCTGAATTATTCGATCAGGCGTTTAAAGAATACGCAGACCGCTGGGCCTTCAAGCACCCTAAGCCTGCCGACTTCTTTAGAACCATGGAAGATGCCTCAGCTGTAGACCTTGACTGGTTTTGGAGAGGATGGTTCTATTCTACAGATAATGTGGATGTAGAAGTAGCCAATGTAAAATGGATGCGCATTAAAGGAGAAGATCAAAGCTTAGAAAGCAATGTGCAGGCACAGGAAGGAAGCCTTGGAGGTGATGCAGACAGCAATCCATTCTATGGACAACCTCAAGAAATTAGCCTGACTGATGCACAAATGCGTGGCGAATACAGAGGAACTGTTCCAAATGAAGCCATCAAAGAGCGCTTAGCTGGTAAGAATGTTTATCAGGTAACCTTTAAAAATAATGGTGGGCTGGCAACTCCAATTGTCATCGAATGGACCTACAAAGATGGCTCAAAGGAAATTGAAAAACTGCCTGCTGAGATCTGGCGCTACAATGAAAGTCAGGTGAATCACATCTTTGTCAAAGACAAAGAAGTGGCCAATGTCGTATTTGACCCTTACAAGCAATTGGCTGATGTGAATGTAGAAAACAATGTTTTTCCTGCCACCAAGAAGAGCGATTCTCGTTTTGATAAATTCAAAAAAGACGGCAACTAGACCCTCTATAGAGATTTAAAAAAAGCCACAAGCGATTCGTTTGTGGCTTTTTTTTCGTGATTTTATTTTGCTCATGCCTTCCTTTCTAAAGGAAGCATGTGTTATCTTGTTATGGAACTTTATCTATGGAGCAGCAAAAACGATTACTTTCCTTGGATGTCTTCAGAGGCCTCACCATCGCCCTGATGATCCTCGTCAACAATCCAGGTTCTTGGTCATATGTTTACCCACCCCTATTGCATGCCAAGTGGCATGGGTTGACACCAACGGACCTTGTCTTTCCCTTCTTTATGTTCATCATAGGGGTCTCTCTGTATCTGTCTTCAGAAAAATTTGATCATCAATTGTCAACACCTGTCGCCAAAAAGATCATCAGAAGAGGACTACTAATTTTTTTCATCGGTCTGGGGTTGAATTGGTTTCCATTTTATCATTTGCCCTTCACTGAGCTAAGGTTTTTAGGCGTTTTGCAACGTATCGGCTTAGCCTATATCCTTGCTGCTTTTCTATGTCTAAGCGTTAACAAATGGACATTATGGAAACCAGCGTTGTTCATTCTTTTAGCCTATTGGGTATTACTCCTTGTTGGTCATCAAGAGGCGCCTTATGGAATTGAAGAAAACCTGGTCCGGCAGATCGATCTCATAATTCTCGGGGAAAAACACATGTATGATGGCCTAGGACTCGTCTTCGATCCAGAAGGCTTGTTGAGCACTTTACCTGCAGCGATCACCATCGTGATGGGGTATATGATCGGCGCCTTGATCAAGAACACCGTTGACCCCCACCGACTCGTAAAGAACATGTTACTCATTGGCGTAGTAGACATATTCATTGGATTGGCTTGGGGCACACTTTTCCCTATCAATAAATCTTTATGGACAAGTTCTTATGTGCTCTATAGTGGTGGAATCGCCATAGTTGTACTCGGGGTATTGATCGAACTCATCGATAATCGCAAATACACTTTTTGGGTAAAGCCTTTTCAAGTCTTTGGTTTGAACCCGCTGATCATTTATGTTTTTTCAGGGCTATTGGTCAATAGCATGTATGTCGTGATGCAATGGACCGCAACATCTGGTGAAACCGTCAATGCCTACGGCTGGTTATGGAATGAGGTCTTCAGTCAACTAGCACCTAATCATTTAAAATTTGGCTCGTTTTTGATGGCATTGGCTCATCTCTTGATTTGCTACTTACTTGGCTATGTTCTTTATAGAAAAAAGATCGTAATCAAGGTTTGATTCAAAAGCATTCAAATGAGTTCGATCGGAAACTACAGGATTAGCTTCGCTTATCCTGAGTGAGGGGAGGCCTCAATCAAATAGAAGTGACCTAGAGGCCATCTTTTTTATTTCAAAAACATTCAAACTTATTTGATGTCTTTGAAAAATAAAAAAGCCAGCATGCGCTGACTTCTATTTGATTGGTCGGGATGACAGGATTTGAACCTGCGACCACTCGCCCCCCAGACGAGTACGCTACCGGACTGCGCCACATCCCGAAATAAAAAAACTCAATTCTCAATTTCTTTTTAAGAATTGAAAATTGAGATCTCTGAAGTGGGATATACTGGATTCGAACCAGTGACCTCTGCCCTGTCAAGGCAGCGCTCTAAACCAACTGAGCTAATACCCCATAAAGAAGGCCGTCTCTCAACGGCCTTGCAATATTAATAAAAGTTACTGATGCTTATCAATGGTTATAGAGTTTTTTGTAGTACTCATCAGCCATTCTTGACGCCCTAAAGTATTTATCGACATCGTCCATGCTTTGGTAGTTCATCTCCACCCAAGCGTCATGGTCGCCATAGTACATCGGAACGATCTCATTCTCTAAAATTTCCATCATGTGATTTGCGTCCTGCTCATCTTGCTCACCCTCAGGAAGGGTAATATCCACTTCTGGAATAACAAAGCCATTCTTACCATGTTCGCCAAACTCAAGGATCCAGCCATCATTGGTAGAGAAGTTCAAGGATCCATTCATCGCCGCCGTCATACCAGAGGTTCCAGAAGCCTCGAGAGGAATTCTTGGGTTATTCAACCAGACGTCCGAACCTTTTTTCATCAACGCTGATAGCGAAAGCTCGTAACCTGTAAGCACCGTTGCATTGTGATATTTTCTGGTAAAATGAACTAGCCAGTTGAATGTACTCACCGCACCATGATCTAATGGATAAGGTTTACCCGCCCAAATGATCTGAACAGGAAAGTCTTTGTTGTTCAATAATCGTTCAAAACGCTCTGCATCTCTGGCGATCAAGTCTGCTCTTTTATAGCCCGCGAATCGTCTTGCCCATACAATGGTGAGCACATTCGGATCAAAGATTTTACCTGTTTGATCTGCAACAAAATCAAACAACTCTTGCTTCATCTCCTTTTTACGTGATACGAATTTTTTATTGTTCTTCTTCAGATGTGCTTTTTCCAGCTCTCTATCAGTCCAGTAAGAAGCATTTTGCGCATTGGTGATGGGAATGATATCGCAAATACCATCAAATCCACCCCACATTTCTTTTGACACTTCACAGTGTTTTTTAGATACTGCATTCGAGATCTTAGACATGCGTAGCGCTGCCAAGGTATGGTTGAACATACCATTCTCAAAGCCCACCATGTCTTCTACCTCACGGATAGAAAAACCATTGAAGAAGCCCAGTTTATGCAAGAGGTTTGGATCATTCACTTCGTTTCCTGCTTTCACAGGCGTATGAGTAGTGAAGACCAACTTCTCTTTGAGCTTATTGATATCGCCTACTTTTTCCATCAATCGGAATGCAGCAGGCAATGCATGTGCTTCGTTGAAGTGATACATATCAACCTCATGCCCTAGTTCTTCCAACAATTTCGCACCACCAATACCGAGGATCACATATTGGGCAATTCTAGTGGCAATGTTATTATCATATAGTTTGTGTGTGGTCGTTTGCGCCAAGTAATCATTGTCAGGATGATCGGTTGAAAGCAAGAAAATCGGTGCAGAGCCGAATACCTCCGGTGCCAAATAGAACACCTTTACTTTCACGGGGTGACTATCAACAGTGACATCGAGCACGATGCCTGTATCTTCTAAAAAGTTATAATGTCGTTCTTGCCAAAGTACGTCTAGCTCATTATTATGCTTTCTGGTTTGGTCGTAATAACCGTATTTCCAAAGCATGCCAATACCGATAACGTTTTGCTTAAGGTCATAAGCACTTCTCATGTGAGAACCAGCTAAAAAGCCTAGTCCTCCTGAATATATTTTTAGGGGTTGATCAATGGCAAATTCCATTGAAAAATAGGCTACTGGCTTTTCGTAACCTTTCCCGAATTTATAAGGATGTTTGAATTTCATGTCGATTGGTTTTCGGATGGTAAATGTAGCAGATGCGTTCGGCTTATGAATAGCTACCCCTAAAAACTTACATGCAAACGATTGTAGCCCTATGGAGCTGAAGAACTTCTAAAAAACAGGGCATTTTAATACCTTGAACTGACCTTTATCATCTTTTGTACCTACTTTAAAATTCATATTTGCGACAAAGAAAGAAACATGAAAGTCAATTCAGCAGCGGAAGCTGTAAAAGTCATAAAACCGGGACATAACATCTACCTACATACAGCCGCAGCGACACCGGTCTCGCTTGTTCAGGCAATGACAGACAGATCCAACGAACTCTACGATATTAAGCTTTATCAATTGCATACTGAAGGACCTGCCCCTTATGCTGCAACAGAATTAGGTGATGTTTTCACCATTAATTCCATGTTTATCGGTGGAAATGTACGCCAAGCACATAAAGAAGGTAGGGCCAATTTTATCCCTTCCTTTTTGAGCGAAGTACCTGTGATGATTCGTTCAGGTGTTATTCCAGTGGATGTCGCCATGATCACTGTTTCCCCTCCCGATAATCATGGATATTGTTCTTTAGGCGTTTCAGTCGATGCCACAAAAGCGGCGGTTGACAATGCAGAGATCGTCATTGCCCAAGTCAATCCTCAAATGCCTAGAACCCATGGAGATGGATTGATACATATCAGTAAATTCACCACATACGTCGAGATCGATGAGCCGATCGCCGAGCATCCTAGAACGCCACTCACAGAAGAGGAACAAAAAATAGGAATGCACATTGCAGGCATGATCGAAGATCGTGCGACCTTGCAGTTGGGTATAGGTGCCATTCCAGATGCCGTGCTTTCCTGTCTAGGGAATCACAAAGATTTAGGGGTTCATACTGAAATGTTCTCTGACGGAATTATCCCCCTTCTTAAAAATGGCGTCATCACCAATAAATATAAAACCAAACACAAGGACGTGGTAGTTTCAGGTTTTATGATCGGCTCTAGGGAGCTATATGATTTTGTCGATGATAACCCGATGATTCGCATGCTTGATATTCAATATGTAAATGATACGGCTGTCATCAGAAGAATGCCCAAAATGACCAGTATCAACAGTGCCATCGAAGTAGATCTCACAGGACAGGTTTGTGCTGATTCTATTGGTACCCGAATGTATTCTGGTGTAGGCGGGCAAATGGACTTTATCCGAGGAGCCTCTCTTTCGGAGGGAGGTAAGCCGATCATTGCATTACCTTCCACAACGAGAAATGGAGATTCAAAGATCGTGGCCACATTAAAGCCAGGTGCTGGTGTTGTCACGACACGAGCCCACGTGCATTATGTCGTGACGGAATATGGTATTGCAGATCTTTACGGGAAAAGCCTAAAGCAGAGGACACAAGCACTGATCAACATTGCACACCCTAATCATCGAGAAGAATTAGCACGTGCAGCATATGACCGCTACCATGGCCATTACTTCAAGTAACTCGACCAGAACTCCATCACTTGCGGGCCAAAGAGTCCAATTAGTATGACTGCCGAAAGACTGATTAAGCCACCTACTCTTATGAAGTCTTTCGAGACCAAAGTGCCCTGCGCATAAGCGATGGCATTCGGTGGTGTACTGATCGGTAAAGCCATGGCTGCACTTGAGGCCAATGCAATGGCAAGGCCATAATAGGCCACCTGAACTTCGCCGATTCCAAAAGCCAAGGTAGCCAGCGTGATACCCAATGGAATCAGTAAGTTGGCTGCTGCGGTATTGGACATAAAGATGCTCAGCAATACCGTGGCCACCACCAGCAACATAAAAATGGAAGAGGACTCTGTTGGGATCAGCTGAACGATCATGACATCTAAACCACTGAGCTTCATCCCTAAACCCAAGGCGATACCTCCAGCAATAAGCGCCAATATATGCCACTCTAAATTATTGTAATCTTGCCTATCGATGATGCTGGTAGAAGTGAACACGATGACAGGAAAAAGCGCGGTGACCGCTGAAGGCAACCCATGTAACGAATCCGTCATCCAGAGAAGAATGGTGATGCTAAAAATGGTGATCACAAACCAACCTCTCCCTTTGATTTGACGCATTTTAGTTTTTAATCGCACCGTTGGATCAGGCGAACGATACAATCTTGTGATCAATAGCCAAGCAATGAACAACAGGATAAAGGCAAGAGGCACACCAATGATCATCCAAGTTAGAAAGCTGATATCAATTCCTTCTGTTCTCAAAAAACCAATGGCCACGGCATTTGGCGGTGAACCTATAGGTGTTCCCATCCCCCCTATATTTGCCGCTACTGGCACACACAAAACCAAGCCTTTCCGTAAAGGATCTTCTTCTCTTAGGTTTAAAAAAAGTGGTGCGACCAACGTGATCATCATGGCCGTAGTTGCCGTATTGCTCATGAACATCGAAAAGCCGGCAGTGATCAACATCATACCCAAAATCACCATATTGGGTTTATCCCCAAACACCTTCAAAATCGTACTTGCAAGCGCCTTGTCAACTCCTTCTTTCACTGCCGCACGAGCCAGAATAAAGCCTCCTAAAAAGAGTATGAGAATGGGGTCTGCAAATGGTGATAAGATCTCTCTGTAGCTTGGATTATCACCTAAACTAAATCCAAATCCTTTCCATTCACCAGGATTTGCTAATAGAATGATCTCAAGTCCAATGACTAAGAGTGCGGTGGCAAAAAGTGGCAGGGCCTCGGTCACCCAGAGAAGGGCCGCCAAGATAAATATCCCGAGCATAAAGGCAATCTCTTGCTTTTGGTTCTCTAACAAGAGCAAGGTAGCAACGGTCGAAAGCACCAAACTCCCTATAAACATCAAAAAGTGCTTGGTGATTAAGGGCCTAGGAAAATAATCGAATGCTTTGAAATAGGCCCTTGCTACTTCATAGCGAAGATGTATCCGTTCAAAAAGCTTACGTCTTTGTTGACCTGCCATGTAGAATTGAATTCAACATCAATATGCCATCGTGAACTGAATACTCATAACCTTTAGGCATAAAAAAAGGCAACCGATTGTTGCCTTTTTCTTTATCTCGTTATAAAACTACTGATCAGTTGTCACCGTTCACACTAGCTTTTAAATATTCTCTATTCATTCGTGCAATATTCTCAATGGAGATTCCCTTCGGACATTCCACCTCGCAGGCTCCTGTGTTAGTACAATTACCAAAGCCTTCTTCATCCATCACTTTCACCATGTTCATTACACGGTCTTTAGCCTCGACTTGTCCTTGAGGAAGCAATGCAAATTGCGATACCTTCGCAGATACGAAAAGCATGGCTGACGCATTTTTACAGGTGGCCACGCAAGCTCCACACCCGATACATGTCGCTGCATCGAAAGCCGAATCTGCATCTGCCTTTTCAATAGGAATGGCATTCGCATCTACTGTATTACCTGAAGTATTCACAGACACAAAACCTCCAGCTGCCATCACTCGGTCAAACGAAGAGCGATCAACTACTAAATCCTTGATTACTGGAAATGCTTTTGCTCTCCAAGGTTCTATGTAAATGGTATCCCCATCTTTAAATTCTCTCATATGGAGCTGGCAGGTGGTAATCTCTTTACCTGGACCATGTGCCTCACCATTGATGAACATAGAACAAGATCCGCAAATTCCTTCACGACAATCATGATCGAATGCTATAGGCTCCTTGCCTTCTTCGATCAACTGTTCATTCAGAATGTCCATCATTTCCAAAAAAGAGCTATCAGGTGAGATATCAGCTACCTGATAGGTCTCCATGTTTCCTTTCGCATTTTGGTTTTGTTGTCTCCAAACCTTAAGCGTAAGATTCATTCCATTATTTGCTGACATATCGTTGATTTCTTATTTGTATGATCTAGTCTTCAATTCAATATTCTCATAATTGAGTGGCTCCTTGTGCATCACTGCTTCAGAAGGTTCTCCCTTAAATTCCCATGCCGAAACGAACGCGAAGTTTTTGTCATCTCTAACTGCTTCACCTTCTTCAGTTTGGTACTCTTCCCTAAAGTGGCCACCACAAGATTCATTTCTTTCTAAGGCATCTCTTGCAAACAACTCTCCCAATTCAAGGAAGTCAGCCACTCTACCCGCTTTCTCAAGCTCTTGATTAATGTTTTCCGCCTCTCCTGGAACCCTTACTTCTTTCCAAAACTCTTCGCGTAGGGCTTTGATCTTAGCAATGGCATCTTTCAAGCCTTCTTCACTTCTGGCCATACCCACTTGGTTCCACATGATTTTTCCTAATCGCTTATGGAAGTAGTCCACTGATTTCGAGCCTTTATTATTGAGGAAGAAGTCAATGGTCTTTTGCACGTTCTTCTCTGCCTCATCAAACTCCGGACTATCCGTTGGAATTGGGCCTGTTCGGATGTCGTCGGCTAAATAATCACCAATGGTGTATGGCAAAACGAAGTAGCCATCAGCCAACCCTTGCATCAATGCAGAAGCCCCCAAACGGTTGGCACCATGATCAGAGAAATTCGCCTCACCAATGGCATAACAACCCGGAATTGTAGTCATCAGGTTGTAATCTACCCAAACACCACCCATTGTATAATGAACAGCTGGGTAAATCTTCATTGGTTCTTTGTACGGATTGACATCTCTAATCTTTTCATACATCTGGAACAGATTACCATACTTTGTGGCGATCACCTTCTCTCCCAATTCTCTCACCTTCTTGTCATTGGCATCATGAAGCCCTTGAACATTCGCCGTTTCTTGGCCATATCTCATGATAGCTGCATCAAAATCCAAGAAAACCGCTTCACCAGTCTCATTGGTACCAACGCCATAACCCGCATCGCATCTTTCCTTAGCTGCTCTTGAAGCCACATCTCGTGGCACTAGGTTACCAAAAGAAGGATATCTTCTTTCTAAGAAGTAATCTCTATCCTCTTCAGGGACATCTGTACCATTCAACTTGCCTTTTCTGATGGCCTCAGCATCTTCTTTTTTCTTTGGCACCCAAATTCTTCCATCATTTCTTAGCGATTCGGACATCAGTGTCAGTTTAGACTGCTGTTCTCCATGCTGAGGAATACAGGTTGGGTGTATTTGTGTAAAACAAGGGTTAGCGAAGAAAGCACCCTTTTTGTGAATCTTCCAAGCGGCAGAGGTATTAGAACCCATTGCATTTGTTGATAAGAAGAACACATTACCATAACCACCCGAGGCAATAACAACGGCATGGGCCGAATGTCTTTCGATCTCTCCCGTGACTAAATTCCGTGCAATAATACCTCTCGCTTTACCATCAACCAGTACAAGGTCCATCATCTCATGACGGTTGTACATCTTGATCTTTCCTTTACCAATTTGACGAGACATCGCAGAATAACAGCCCAACAACAACTGCTGGCCTGTTTGACCTTTAGCATAGAATGTTCGAGATACTTGAACACCACCAAATGATCGGTTATCTAATAAGCCTCCATAGTCTCTTGCGAAAGGAACACCTTGCGCCACACATTGGTCGATAATATTCGTTGATACTTCAGCCAATCGATGCACGTTCGCTTCTCTTGAACGATAATCTCCACCTTTCACCGTGTCATAAAACAACCTGTAGGTCGAGTCTCCGTCACCTTGATAGTTTTTAGCAGCATTGATTCCACCCTGAGCAGCGATAGAGTGTGCTCTCCTCGGCGAATCTTGGTAACAAAAAGCTTTTACATTATAACCCAACTCCGCTAATGTGGCAGCGGCTGAGCCTCCAGCTAATCCTGTTCCTACCACAATGACATCAATAAGACGTTTGTTAGCAGGGTTAACTAATCTAATATCGTTTTTATGTTTGGTCCACTTATCAGCTATAGGACCTTCTGGTATGTTTGAATCTAAAATACTCATGGCTTAGTGTCCGTTAAGATGGTGAAACAGTGCGATGAAAATAAAACCGAGCGGTATTGCGATAGCATATACTTTACCTAGCTTTTTTATAAAAGGGGTATACTTCTTATGACTGGCACCCATCGATTGGAAAGCTGACTGGAAACCGTGCAATAAATGCAAGGCAAGTAAGACGAAGGCCAATGAATAAAAGCCTACACGCACCGGATCTTCAAATTTGTGAGCTAATTCTTCGTAGTATCTGTAGTCACCGTCAACGGTCATACCACTCATATCGCCCTGGATATATTTGGTATTGATTTCCGGTACCCAAAAGTCATAGAAATGCAGGGCCAAAAATGCCAACACAACAGCTCCACTGATGATCATGTTTCTGGACATCCAACTCGCATTTGCAGAACCTTTCTGCATCGCATACTTATTTACCCCTCTTGCTCTCCTGTTTTGGGCCTCTAAAATAAACCCTGCAACAAAGTGATAGACTACCGCAAAGATCAATACGGGCTGTAAAGCAAATTGCACCAGCGGATTCGTTCCCATGAAGTGCGAGACTTCATTGAAAATATCTGGCGCAAAAACCGATGTAAAATTGATCAGAAAGTGCTGCAGTAGGAAAATTAATAAGAATAATGCCGATAGTGCCATGGCAACCTTCTTGCCTATAGAACTACTGAATGTTTGTTTCATCCAACTCATTGATGGTCTTCTTTTTTAAATCGCTCCAAATTTAGTTGGCAATCGTTAGCGAACAAAGGTATTTGGAGCTGGAACAATTCTAAATAAGACATTTTCACAACCAACAGAATGTCGAGAAAAGTTGTTTGAAAGTATAACTAAATATTGATATTGCGTTATGTCCTTAAAGGGAATCAAAATGGGCAGATTAAAAACACTTTTTTGGGTTTGTTTTCTGGCGTTCATCAGCAACGACATTTGGGCTACTCACATTCGAGCAGGTGAGATCACCGCTGTGCGGATCTCACAGTCTAGTTTGCGTTACCGGTTTACGCTGGTCTTGTACAAAGACACAGGTTCAAATGTTCAAGTAGGTGAAGGGGGAATTTTCAATTTTGGACAAGGACGAGAAATTGGTCCCGGGAGAGATGCCTTAGCCGGAGCCTCCGTTGACGGTCGATTCATTGAGACTAACATTGGCAACGAGACCCTTATTTCGGTTATTCAATTTGATCACACCTTTGACGGCCCTGGCTGTTACGTAATCAGTTATACTGAACAAAACAGAAACGGTGGCATCATCAACATGGGGGGTGCGGCTTCCGAAGACATCCCTTTTCATATTGAAACGGTCATTTGCATTGACCCGCTCTTTGGCGCGAACGGAACACCACAATTGACGATCCCTCCTATTGATAGAGCATGTATTGGGGCTAGATTCATACATAATGCGGGTGCTTTCGATCCGGATGGTGATAGCTTGGCTTATAAGATCGTTACGCCAATGCAAAACAGAGGCATTGATGTAACCACTTATTTACCACTTAACGACGCCAGTATCACCACATTAAGGGAAGACGGAGGTGCTCCTGCTTTATTTGAAATTGACCCCATTACTGGAAACCTGACCTGGGATGCCCCACAGTTCGCGGGGGAATATAATGTGGCTTTCATCGTTGAAGAATGGAGGTTCTCCGAGCTCACAGGTCGCTATGAGCAATTAGGGTATGTTACTCGTGACATGCAGATTATTGTGGAAGAATGTGACAATGAACGCCCTGAACTAGAAATCCCGCCAGACACCTGTATAGAAGCAGGCACTTTATTAGAGGCAACAATCATTGCAACCGACCCCGATAATAATAATGTGCTCCTAGAATCGTTCGGTGGAGTGTATGAATTGAATAATTCTCCGGCTGAATTCTTAAGTCTACCCAACTTGAACCCAACTCCTGAGTTTAGAAACCAGCCGGCAAGTTCACTTTTTAGGTGGCAAACAAATATCAACCATGTGCGTGCCAGACCTTATGAAGTTCAGTTCAAGGTATCTGATCGACCCTTCGATCCTGATGCACCCTCGCTAGTTGAATTCAAAACCTGGAATGTGACGGTGGTAGCGCCAGCCCCAACCGGTTTAACCACAAGTATCGCCGCTGGCAACGCCATTGACCTAAGTTGGGACGCTTATGAAGGGGCAAACTTTGCGCCGGTGATGCAGATCTACAGAAGAGTGGATAGTTACGACTTTACACCCGAGAACTGCGTAGTAGGTATCCCAGCACAGTCTGGCTATGAATTGATCGACGAAGTGGAAATTGGCCAAACCAATTACAGGGATGACCAGAACATTCGCCCTGGAGTGAATTATTGCTACCGATTGGTCGTTAAATTCCCACCTCCAGGCGGTGGACTCAGCTACGCTTCTGATGAATCATGTACACGCATTCCTTTAGATGTCCCTGCCATTACCAATGTCAGTATTGAAAATACCAGTGAAACGGCCGGTGAGATTTTTGTCAAATGGACCTCTCCTTTGGAAATTGATGAAGCACTTTTCCCTCCTCCATTCACCTATGACCTGATTCGTTACAGTGGATTCGCTGGTTCTAATGGTGGTGTAGAAGTGATCAGCAAAACAACGGATACCACTTTCGTGGATACAGGCATGAACACAGAAGATCTGCCGTTTCATTATGCCGTGCGGTTCTATGATGCCGCCGACAACCTGATTGATAGTTCGGCGACCGCATCAAGTGTTCGTTTGGAGGCTCTGGGCTTAGTACAAGCCGTTGAATTGACATGGGAAGCCGATGTACCATGGTCTAATCGGGTGCAAGAATCCCCTTATCACTACATCTACAGGAACAGAACAGATGCTGCTGGCAACGATACCAACACCTTTGAGTTAATCGACTCTACCTTGGTGACAGCAGATGGCTTCAAATACGTCGATGAGGGACAATTCAATGGTGTTCCGCTTTTTGACGATAGAGACTATTGTTATTATGTGGAAACGAAAGGAGCTTATGGTAATCCACTTTTAACAGAACCTTTCTTGAACAAATCTCAACTCATCTGTATTCAACCGAATGATGAGATTCCGCCGGATGAGCCTGAGATTGAGGTTCCTGGAGATACTACTGTCATTGAAGGTCCTGATGGCCCGCTGGTTATCGTGGATAATCCGAATTGCGAAAGGCTTCAATTCGAACCTTGTGGTTTTGCCAATTTCAGCAATACCGTCACCTGGAGCTCTGCTGGCAATAGCGAAGACATAGCAAGTTATAATGTCTATTTCTCCGCTTCTGGTGCAGAAGGTAGTTTTGAATTGATCGACAACACACGTGATGTGACCTATACACATGTCGGATTGAGCTCTTTTAAAGGTTGCTATCGAATAAGCGCTCTGGACCGCTCCAATAACGAGAGTCCACTGAGTGCTCCGATCTGTTTCGACAATTGTCCGTATTATGAATTGCCGAATACCTTTACACCAAACGCAGATGGTGTCAATGACACCTTCCGTGCTTTTGATCAACCCAACTCTAAATGCCCTCGATTCATTGAGTCGGTGACGTTTGTTGTCTACAACCGATGGGGAGGAAATGAATTGTTCCGATACACAACGGAAAGTGAATCTGAACCTAACTTCTTCATTGATTGGGATGGCCGCGATAAAAACGGCAATGAGCTGCCTTCGGGAACTTACTACTACTCTGCCATTGTTGCCTTCGATGTATTGGATAAACGAAACCGAGAACAGGAATTCAAAAATTGGGTAAAGATCATACGTTAGATACCGACATTTTACTATTTGATGGTGTTTGCAATCTGTGCAATGGAGCTGTTAACTTCATCATTGACCACGACCCTAAAGGGCATTTTCGATTTGCTGCTTTACAATCTGATTTTGGACAATCAAAATTGGCAGAGTTGGGCTTCGATCAAAATGAATTTGATAGCCTCGTGTTGCTAACAAATGGAAGTGTGTATAAAAAAAGTACCGCCGCTTTAAAAATAGCCAAAAAGCTCAGTGGGCTTTATCCTCTTTTTTATATTTTCATCATCATTCCTCCTTTCATTCGTCATGGAGTTTATGACATCATTGCCAAATACAGATACAATTGGTTTGGTAAAAGAGATAGCTGTCGTATGCCAACACCAGAGCTTAAGTCTCGATTTGTGGAAGCTTGACAGTTTTTATTTACTTTGCTGCTTCAATAACCAAATCATATGAAAGCGTACGTTTTTCCAGGTCAAGGCGCCCAATTTCCAGGCATGGCCAAAGATCTTTATGAATCTTCTAGTAAGGCCAAATCACTTTTAGACAGTGCAAATGACATACTAGGGTTCAATATCACTGATATTATGTTTAACGGTACAGCCGAGGAACTAAAAGAAACAAAAGTCACTCAACCAGCCATCTTCCTTCATTCAGTGGTCTTGGCGAGTATCTCAGATAGCTTTGCCCCTGATATGGTGGCAGGTCATTCCTTAGGAGAGTTTTCTGCCCTTGTGGCCAATGGTACCTTAGCCTTCGAAGATGGGTTAAAACTTGTAAGCCAAAGAGCGCAAGCGATGCAAAAAGCTTGTGAAATCAATCCGTCCACCATGGCGGCCATTCTTGGATTGGAAGATCAAGTGGTTGAAGACCTTTGCGCAGGCATCGATGAGGTTGTCGTTGCCGCAAATTACAACTGCCCCGGACAGCTTGTGATATCGGGTAGCCATAAAGGAATTGAATTGGCCTGCGAAGCAGCCAAAGAAGCTGGTGCACGTAGAGCCCTTCCGCTCCCGGTAGGTGGTGCATTTCATTCCCCTTTAATGGAGCCTGCCCGTGTTGAACTAGAGGCGGCTATCGATGCAACAGTGTTTAGTCCAGGGTCTTGCCCGGTGTACCAAAATGTTAGTGCAAAAGCAGAAACAAACCTTGAGATCATCAAGGCGAATCTAAAAACACAACTCACCGCACCTGTTCGATGGACTCAATCCGTGCAGGCCATGGTAGCTGACGGAGCTACTGATTTCATCGAATCAGGACCCGGAAAGGTATTACAAGGGTTGGTGAAAAAAATTCATCGCGAGGCAGAAGTATCTAGTATCTAGATCAAAATTCTTGAAGACTAGAAAAGGAATTCTCATTTTAGGGAATTCCTTTTTTTATGAGTGCATTTTTCAAGACTGTTTGTACTGCTTTTATTGTCGGCTTCAGCGTCGGTTGTCAATCGAATGATATGAATCCTTTAGACCAAATCCTGAACAGCGATATGCCTAAAATAAAGGCTATTGCTGATCAATTAGATCAACATAATGTTCAGATTTTATACACACAGATTGACAGGGATGAAAAGGGCCATCCGACCTTCAAGGAATTTACCTTTCAGCTTGATGACGACCTTTATTTCTATCCAGCGAGCACCGCTAAACTTCCAGTGGCCATTCTTGCGATTCAAAAAGTAAGACAGCTTCAGGCAGCAGGTGTGCAGATTGGGCTAGATGACCGATTTGTGATCAAAGATACATCAGGAAAGGTGATCATTGCGCAAGACAGTACCGCTGAGACAGGTTACCCCAGCATTCGTCACATGATCAAAAAGATCTTTTTGGTCAGTGACAATGACGCCTACAATTACCTCTTCGATTTTTTAGGAAGAGACTTTGTAAATAAAGAATTAAACAAACGTAACCTTGGCCCTTCACACCTAAATCATAAGTTCCTCTATGGCGCTGATAATAAAAATACCTGGGCATTCGCTTTCTATAATGCGCAAAACGAATTGACCTATGCACAACAATCGATCACCTCAGTAATTGACAAGCACAATTATCCTCTGAAAGACATCGAAAAAGGCATCGGCTATACCGATAACGACGGAACGCTCTATCAGGAACCGTTCGATTTTAGTGAAAAGAACTTCTTCTCATTAAAAAGTTTGAACAACATCATGCGAGCAATCATCTTCCCGGAGTCAATTCCCAATGACAACAGGTTTGACCTAAACAAAGAAGACTATGAGTTCTTAAGGTTTTGGATGAGTCGCAACACCTTTGAGAGTGATTATCCGAATTATCAGACTGACGGTTATTTTGAAAGCTATGTGAAATTCTTTCTGTTTGGAGATGATCAAGGACCTATGCCTGATAACATCCGCAGTTATAATAAGGTAGGCAATGCTTACGGAACACTTACTGAAATTGCTTATGTGCTGGATTCAACTAATGAGGTAGAGTATATGCTCGCAGCCACTATTCTGGTCAACCAGAATCAGATCTTCAATGATGGGGTGTATGAATACGATTCTCTCGGAATTCCTTTTATGGCGGAACTAGGAAGACAGATCCATGCCTATGAACTAGCGCGTTAGCATATTAGGCAGCTTGCCAAAAGGTATATTTATAGTCTGAATTTAATCCAATGAGCTCGATTCGAGTAGGGAAAAATCGAATATTTACTTCGGCTTGAACACCGGGAATATCATAGGCAGAAACCACTACGCCACTTCCTTTTTCCTTGGTGCAGATGTATGCTAAAATGTCCTGTATCTCGTCATCAGGACAGAGGTAATCATAGACTTTCATGAGCTCTTCTTTGATTTGATGACCATACAAACTATCGAAGAGTAAATTCAATGCGCCCAACTTTTTGTGAAAAAAGGCCTGCTGCCTGAGTGGCGATTCATCTTTTGTTGTTTTTAGCGCCTCATACTGCTTGAAAAAAGCGATGATGTTATTGTCCTCCTTCATGATCTGATACTTATGGAGTAAAGTTACCACTAAGTAGTATCAGGAAATTTCTATTTCGATGAGTTGATCATAATCAAAGACGAATTACTACCAAGGCTCTTCAAAAATCTCAACTACCAATGGATCTTGGCACGCTTCCAGTAACTCTGCTTGAGATTTATCTAAAGTAGGGTGATTCAATTCAGGTGAGATCTCCACCAATGGCGTCAAGGTAAACCTTCTATCTGGAATACCTGGGTGTGGAATTTCCAATCCTTCTTTCTGATACTGATGTGCACCAAAGTACAGAATGTCGATATCAATCAGACGTTCTCCCCACTTTTCATGCCTTACCCTGCCCATTTCTTCTTCAATCAATTGACATATCGTCAAAATACGCTCAGGAGACTTATTGGAGTCAACAATGATGACTTGGTTTAAAAAACTCGGCTGATCTTCTATGCCCCAGGCTTGTGTTTCATAGATTCTCGACTCCTTCTTAACAATGATGTTATGTGAAGTCAGCAACTCTTTTGCACGCTGAATATTGGCTGCTTTATTGCCAAGATTTGTCCCGAGTAAAAGGTAAATATCAGTCATGGAGTCAAATATAGCATTAGTTATTGGAGTTGAACATTACCCTACCTATTTTGCCAAACTAAGCCGAACTTATGAGCGATATTAGACACGATTGGACCAAGGATGAAATTGTTGCCCTTTACAATAAACCACTTCTGGAGTTGGTCTATGAAGCGGCCTCAGTGCATCGGCAGTACCACAATCCCAACGAAGTACAAGTAAGTACCTTATTGTCCATCAAAACAGGGGGATGCCCCGAAGATTGTGCCTATTGCCCTCAAGCAGCTCGTTACCACACTGATATCGAAACCAATGACCTGATGACGGTTGAACAAGTGAAGGCTCAAGCCCTCAGAGCTAAATCCTCTGGTTCTTCCCGAGTATGTATGGGTGCCGCGTGGAGAAATGTAGAGGACGGCCCAGAATTTGATCAAGTCTTGGACATGGTCCGCACGATCAATTCACTTGATATGGAGGTTTGTTGTACGCTAGGTATGCTCACTGAAAATCAAGCGCAACGCTTAGCTGAAGCTGGTCTTTACGCTTATAATCACAATCTCGATTCTTCTGAGGAATACTATAAAGAAATTATCTCTACCAGGGGCTGGGAAGATCGTCTAGAAACTTTGAATAATGTTCGAAAAACTAACGTCACTGTATGTAGCGGTGGTATCATTGGGATGGGTGAATCAATTGAAGATAGAGCAGGGATGCTTATCGCTTTGGCTTCACTTAGTCCTCAGCCAGAATCAGTCCCTATCAATGCCTTGGTTTCAGTAGAAGGGACTCCACTAGAAGAGCAACAAGTAGTGCCTATCTGGGATATGATCAGAATGGTGGCAACAACAAGAATTGTGTTACCGATGACGACTGTAAGGCTTTCTGCTGGTAGAACTGAAATGAGCAAAGAAGGGCAAGCCTTCTGCTTCATGGCTGGCGCAGGCTCTATCTTTGCGGGAGACAAGCTATTAACCACGCCAAATCCCGATGTCAATGAGGACATGGAATTGTTCGAACTACTGGGGATTACCCCAATGAAACCTTATGCAAAAGGAGCCAAACCTACCCCTCTAGCTCCTGAGGAAATGACACCTCAAGAAGGTGAAAAGATTAAATGGACCCGACCGGGCCATCGCATAGACAAGAACGTAGAAGCCACGAAAAAAGCGAATAAAAAAAGAAAGGAAGCCCTTTAGGACTTCCTTTCTTTTTTATGACAAATTCAAATTTCTAGAAGATTTTGAATCCAACACCAAATACCCACTGATTGATGCGTTTATCAATCACCACACCTCCATGATTAGGAGGTAAAGCGATGTCTTCATTTATATCACTCAATGATCCTTCATACTTAAGATCAATCACAAATTTCCAAATATCAATTCCCGCTCCAGCCTGATAACCAACTGTAGTGTTCTTATAGTTTTCTTTAACGTCTTCTACTACACCACTTGCGTTTGTAATTTCTGCATTCGTCAAAAATCTAAAAGAAGGACCAGCATTCAATCTGACAGGACCTAATTTGAAACCTATCATGACAGGTACATCAATTTGATTAAAATCATAATCGAGTTTTTCAGAATTTACATTTACTGAAGACTTAGGATTAGACAATAACACCTCAGGCTGAACATAAATACCAATTACCGGTACTTGTACTCTTAAAAACGCTCCGAATTGGTAGCCAAATGCAGCATCTCCTTGCTCAATTGCATTAACATTTTCACTTAAACTAAGGGTAGTCGAAGTCAAGTTAACTCTTGGACCGAAATCGATCTGTGCCGTTGCACCATATCCCATGGCCAATAGCATTAATGATAAAATTACTCTTTTCATGTTCTGAGTTTTATAGTTTTTGTAAAAGTAACAACCACGCCTTTTCAATTTCATTTGCTTGGATATATTTTTGCGCTTCAGCGTGCAAATGATCGATAAAGGAGTCTTGGTCATTGACAAAACGTATTTTTATCTCTTTAAATTCCTCCGTTTCGCCAAATTCTTTAATGCTACTAGAATCGGGCAATTTTTCAATATTTCCTAATCTACCCAGATTGTTGCCGGTGAGCACCGGACTATTGCGGATGACAGCAGGAATTTGATCGACCCCAATGCCTAAATTTCGATTCGGCTTCGGCACCTTGAATAAAGCCTCACCCTGCGCACGGCAATACCAATCACCTCCCATCCTACCCACTAGGTCAGCTTTGTGAGGATCTGGCTTACCGTTCTCATCTAAGATCTCGTCGCTCATATGACCATAAACCACTTCGCAGAGAATCAAATTACCTGCACCTGGCTGATCACCCAGGTGAATAACCTTGGTCAATTTGCACTCAAAAGAAGCAATAGATTCTTTTACTCTTGGTGGCTTCACCTTCTCGCTCTTCTCCTCTGACAAACCCGACTTGACAAACTCGTTTACCTCTTTCGGATAAGCTGTGCTTGATAAAGACATTTGCTCAACAACCGGAAAACTCACAATATTGACTACCAATTCCCCTGTTTCTTCGACATTGGTTAAGGTATGCTTAGGCTCACCCGTTCTTGGAAGTGCAGGAGATAAAATCAAAAGCGGTGGATTGGAACTGAACACGTTAAAAAAACTATAAGGGGCCAAATTCACATGACCCGCCTTGTCTATTGTGCTCGCCCAAGCAATAGGCCGAGGAGCGATCACACCCAATAAATAACTATGGAGTTCAGGCTGCGATAAGGTTTGAGGGTCTATGATCATTTGGTAGGCAAAACTTTTGCTGACACTTCTCCAAAACCAACTCTAACGCCATTTTTCTGTGCATGGGCCCGCATGATTACCGTATCTCCGTCTTGAATGAACTTGCGTTCACCACCGCCATTCATGGCGATTGGTTTCGTCCCTCTCCAGGCCAGTTCAAGCATGGATCCATATTCATTGGGTTCCGGACCCGAAATGGTACCCGAACCATACAGGTCTCCCACCTTCATATTACAACCGTTGACCGTATGGTGTGCCAATTGCTGCTTCACGTTCCAATAGAGATATTTCATGTTAGAAT
>ENA-OUOG01000931-OUOG01000931.1-marine-metagenome-genome-assembly--contig:-NODE-931-length-35775-cov-4.015463_pt1 | contig 35775 bp, 26 predicted proteins | sample MGYA00248635_ERZ508505 | MGnify/ENA primary metagenome ERZ508505 (study PRJEB26176, sample SAMN06267871) | marine metagenome | isolation source: Saanich Inlet, British Columbia, Canada | place: Pacific... | reverse complement strand
TTTTACCCTCAATATTCTTTGGTACTGCAAGCACAAAAATTCGAAGCGAAGACTTTAAAAGATTAGCAATTGCTGCTAAAATAATGAATGAAAATCCAAAGGATAAATACTTCGTTGTTGGCCATGCCGACAAAAGAGGTTCTATTGATTTCAATTTAGAATTAGCCAAAGAACGAGCAGAAAACGCAATTCGATACCTTGTTGATGTCTTTGGTATTGATGCCGATAGATTTGAAGTGGTCTCAAAAGGCGAAGCAAGTCCTTTGTTATTAAAATCTAACTTCAGTGAAGACTCTGAAAACGGAGGTTATAATTTTGAGGATTACATGAACGAAGTAAACAGAAGAGTTGACTTTATGAAGAAATAAGCTTAGAGCTTTTTAACTAAGTCCCAAAGAACAATCCCAGCACTGACTGAAACATTGAATGAATGTTTTGTTCCGTGTTGGGGTATTTCTATTACTTCATCGCTCATAGAAATACATTCGTCACTTACTCCATTGACTTCATTGCCAAAAATTAGTGCTAATTTTTTTGACTTATCAATCACAAAATTTTGAAGATCAACAGAGTTATCTGTTTGTTCAACACTTACGATGTGGTAATTTTCCTGGGTTAAGGTTTTTATGCAATCCATAGAATTTTCGAAATATTGCCAGTCCATAGACTCGGTTGCGCCTAAAGCAGTTTTACGAATTTCATTTTTTGGTGGGGTAGGGCAAATGCCGCAAAGCATTACCTTTTCAATCAAAAACGCATCAGATGTTCTGAATATTGAACCGACGTTGTGTGCGCTCCTTACATTGTCTAGAACAACTACAATAGGTAATTTTTTTGTACTTTTAAATTCTTCTAAATTTAAGCGATTTAATTCCTTATTTTTTAACTTACGCATCTTTTAAAAATCTGTTTGCTAAATTATATAAAATAGACCGTTGGTAGCTAAAAAAAATATGAGTGGTGAAAAGAAGGTTACGCCTTTGATGAAGCAATATAATAGCATTAAAGCTAAATACCCTACTGCTATGCTTTTATTTAGAGTAGGCGACTTTTATGAGACTTTTGGCGAAGACGCTGTAAAAGCTTCAAAAATTTTGGGCATAACTCTTACTAAAAGGTCAAATGGTTCATCTAATGATGCCTTGGCAGGTTTTCCGCATCATGCTTTAGATACCTATTTACCGAAACTAGTACGGTCAGGGCAAAGAGTAGCTATTTGTGATCAATTAGAAGATCCTAAAGCAACCAAATCAATTGTCAAACGAGGTGTAACGGAGTTAGTAACGCCAGGAGTGTCATACAATGATAAAGTGCTTGACCATAAGTCAAATAATTTTTTGGCTTCAATTCACTTTGGTTCTAAAGAGTTAGGAATTTCATTTTTAGATATTTCAACGGGTGAATTTTTACTCGCACAAGGCAAAGATGAATATATTGGTAAATTAATCCAAAGCTTTAACCCTTCTGAAATAATTATCCAAAAGCAATTTGCTCAAAAATTCAGTCAACTATTTGGTGATAAATATTACACCAGCACTTTAGAAGATTGGGTTTTTACTGATGATTTTACAAAAGAAAAACTGTTAACACATTTTGGTACACTATCTTTAAAAGGTTTTGGTGTTGAAAGCATGATTGCTGGAACTATTGCTGCAGGTGCGGTCTTGCATTACCTTTCTGAAACCCATCATCACCATATAAAGCACATCGTCAATTTACAGAGAATTGAAGAGTCCAACCATGTATGGATGGATAGATTTACAATTCGAAATTTAGAGCTGTTTAATTCCTATGGTGAAGATGCGGTAACATTGATTGATATCATAGATTACACAATTACGCCAATGGCATCTCGATTAATGAAACGATGGATGGCATTTCCGTTGAAGGAAAAAACCCTTATCAACGATAGGTTATCAGCTGTAGAATATTTCATGACAGCAGAAAGCTCAGTTTTATCATCAAGTATTAAAGAAATTGGTGATTTAGAGCGTCTCATTTCTAAAGTTGCTACTGCTCGAATTAACCCAAGAGAAGTGGTTCAGTTAAAACGAGCTTTGAATGCTATTGAGCCCATAAAAACCTTTTGCAAACAGTCAAACAATAAATCCCTTATTCAGCTTTCTGACCATCTCAATTTATGTGAAATTATCAGAGAAAGAGTTGAGAAAGAAATAAATGAAGACGCTCCAATTGCACTAAATAAAGGCAAGGTAATTGCTATGGGGGTAAATTCAGATTTAGACGATTTGCGCTCAATTGCTGAGCACAGTCACACTCACCTGCAACAAATACTTGAAAGAGAAACAGAACGCACTAAAATACCATCTCTGAAGATTGCATTTAACAATGTATTCGGCTATTATTTGGAGGTAAGAAATACGCACAAAGACAAAGTTCCTGAAGATTGGATTAGAAAACAAACATTAGTTAACGCTGAGCGTTATGTGACTCAAGAACTAAAAGAATTAGAGACTAAAATATTAGGTGCAGAGGAAAAGATTTTAGCTTTAGAAAGTAAATTGTTTAACGATTTGGTATTAAGCCTTATTGATTATATCCCAGAAGTTCAAATTAATGCACAAAGAATATCTCAGTTAGATTGTCTGTTATCTTTCTCAGAATTATCCAAACGACACAGCTATACCAAACCAGAAATTAATGATAGTTATGAATTAACCATTAATAATGGTCGACACCCAGTTATTGAACAACAACTGGCGGTAGGTGAAGAGTATATTGCTAATGATGTATTTCTTGATAGAGAAAATCAACAAATCATAATGATAACTGGTCCGAATATGTCTGGTAAATCAGCTATACTTCGTCAAACGGCTTTAATCGTACTATTGGCGCAAATGGGTTGCTTTGTTCCTGCAGAAAGTGCTAGTATAGGTGTTGTAGATAAAATCTTTACCAGAGTGGGAGCCTCAGATAATATTTCTCAAGGAGAGTCAACATTTATGGTTGAGATGAATGAAACGGCCAATATTTTAAATAATATTTCAGACCGAAGCCTAATATTACTCGATGAAATTGGGAGAGGAACAAGTACCTATGACGGTATTTCTATAGCATGGGCTATTGCAGAATTTGTTCACGAACACCCTACAAAAGCAAAAACCTTATTCGCTACTCATTACCACGAACTCAACGACATGACTTCAACGTTTAAGCGGATTAAAAACTTCAATGTATCCGTAAAGGAAATAGACAATCAAATTTTATTTTTAAGAAAGTTAGTTGAAGGCGGTAGTGAACATAGTTTTGGGATACATGTTGCAAAAATGGCAGGTATGCCAAAGCAAGTGGTTGACAAATCCAAGCTTATCATGAAACGTCTTGAAAAAGCACATTCATCGGAAAGTAAACCAAAAGTAACACAGTCTACTAATGATGACGATTTACAACTTAGCTTTTTCCAGCTTGATGACCCTATTTTGGAACGTATTCGTGATGAAATAAAAGACTTAGATATTAATTCACTTACTCCAGTTGAGGCGCTTATGAAGTTGAATGAGATAAAAAAGGTAATTGGTCAATAAAAAAAATAAATAGAGGGTTTGTGCAATCTGAAAAATGTATTACATTTGCCCTCCCTACTGCGAGTGTAGCTCAGGGGTAGAGCATCACCTTGCCAAGGTGAGGGTCGTGGGTTCAAATCCCATCACTCGCTCAACATCCTCTTTGAATAAAAGAGGATTTTTATTGGATTACCCCAAGCCCAGGTGGTGGAATTGGTAGACACGTTGGACTTAAAATCCAATGGACAGTAATGTCCGTGCGGGTTCAAGTCCCGCCCTGGGTACTTAAAAGACTGAAGTTTTCTTCAGTCTTTTTTTGTTTCTTTAAACTTTTAAAAACAAAAACAGCACCCATTTACGGATGCTGTTTTTCTTTAAGGGATCAAAATAAGCTTTTCGAATACTCGAAATACTTTAGGAAGTAAGCCTATTTTTTTAGTAATTTCATACAACAAATTAAAACTACTTTTTTCAATATAGCACAACAGTTTTTGACGACTCATTAAATTACTTAGACGAAACGAGATATTTTTGGATGAATGAGATTTAAAGGTGTGTTTTTAGCCCCTCAAATACGATATTACTGGCTCCACTTCTGTCATTACAGAAGTTTGAAATGGTAGATTTATCCGTTGGATTAGACAGTTTTTGATGAATTATTTTTTCAAACTCTTGACTGTTTCTGATGGAATCAGCTATACCAAAATTAAGTGCATCAATAGCTTCTGGAAACTTTTGATAATTAGGTCCAAATATTATTGGCACATCAAATGCTAAAGGCTCAAGTATGTTGTGAAGCCCTTTGTGGCCAAAGCCACCGCCCACGTAAGCAACATCAGCGTATTGGTATAGTCGTGAAAGAATGCCAATACTATCAATGATAAGAACAGAATATTCAGAAACATTTTTATTATTTGACTGGCTATAAAGTAAGCCATGCTGTTTTAATTGAGGAGACAGTTCAATTTCATGAGGAGCAATGATGAATTTTAGATTTGGATTTCGTTGACTAATGTCAATAATCATTTGACTATCAAATGCATAAGTACTTCCGCAAACGATAAGTTTTTTATTGGATTTAAACTCTTCAATATACGGGATTAATTTCTCATTTGTGAGGTGATTTCTTATTCTATCAAACCTACTATCGCCACAAATAGTTGTATTCAAAAATCCTTTTTCTTTTAATAAATTATGTGAGTTTTCATCTTGCACATAAATGTGTGTAGTATTTTTTAAAATTTCCAAGAGCCAAAAGCCATAGGTTTTAAAAATTACATGATTACTTCTAAAAATAGCGTTTGCAGAAACGGTGGGTATATTTCTTTTTTTAAGCTCATTTAAATAATTGGGCCAAAATTCATTTTTTATAAAAATGGCTAATTTAGGGTTAACACAATCTAGAAATTGCTTGCTATTTGCATAGGTGTCCAGCGGTAAATAGCTTTTGAAATCAATAGCATCATGTGTAGCGTTTATATAGCCTGAGGGTGAAAAAAAAGTAACTAAAACAGAATAATTGTTTTTCCACTTTTTGATTAAATCAATTAGTGGAATAGCTTGTTCGAACTCGCCTAATGATGCACAATGAATCCAAACAATATCTTTTTTATGACCAGAGGGTAAATGTGTAATTATATTTTTTTGACCCTCATTCCACAACCTTGCTTTTTTATTGAATATTGAAGCGATTCGCACCAATAAACCATAAAGATGTATTCCTATTTGATACAATCTCATCATATCTTAAAAGTAGTAAAACTCCCTAGTGGACCGTTTAGAAATTGGAACTATCCATCCAAATTTTATACCAAAGAACGAGTCGTTTCTCATTTCATCAGCGTTGGCAGTGTTATGGTTATAAGTTCGTTGGTTTTTGGTGAAAGCCCGTGTATATTCAATGCCTGAGAAGAAGTGAATACCTTTGTTTTTACTAATGTTTAAAAAGCCTAAGAAAATAGAAGAACTCAATCCGCCAGTCAATTGGTCGTACATTTTTTTATTTTCTTCATTCAATTGAGGTACTGATGAATTTTTAACATCAATATTAATTTTATGTTGATGATAGCCTAAGCTGCCATAGCCTAACACGCCAGACTTTTCATGAAAAACAGGGTGTAGGTAACCTAGTTTCAAATTAAAATTATTTCCTCTTTCTTGAAAGAGAACATCAGCAATCTGACCATTTTCATCAATGATATTTTGATTTTCATCCATTAAGTGGTCAAGAATAGTAGAGTCGTTTACGTTATTGCCAAATATGAAAGAGGTATTAAAAGAAAAGTAAATATTCTTTGGAGTTATTAAGGATAATTCAATTCCCAAATTTGAATTTATACCAAAATCTACTTTCATATCTGCCAAAGGAAATTGAAGCTCATAATTTGGTGAAACAAATACGATTTTTTCATTCACCTTTTCTTCCTCTTGAGAGTAGGCATTTAAAACAAGTAGGGCAAAAAGAAAGAATAGCTTGAATTTCATTTTTTGATTTTTGGCTAATTTAAATATTCTAATGGCATTAATAACGAGAAAGCCTTTAGATTTATTGATTATCTTTGAATGGCAAAACAAAATTTAGAATGAAAACGATTTTAATAACAGGTGGTGCAGGATTTATAGGTTCTCATGTCGTTCGTTTATTTGTAAACAAATACCCTAATGTAAAGATAGTTAACTTGGATAAGTTAACCTATGCTGGAAATTTAGAAAACCTACAAGATGTAGAGTCTTCAGAAAATTACTGTTTTGAAAAAGGGGATATTGTTGATGCTAAATTTATAGATGAGTTATTTCAAAAATACCACTTTGATGGTGTAATTCACTTAGCAGCAGAGTCTCATGTTGATCGTTCAATTACCAATCCGCTTGAATTCATTCAGACCAACGTAATAGGCACATTCAATTTATTACATTCGGCAAAAAAATTATGGTCTGACGACTATGAGGGTAAATTATTTTATCACGTATCTACCGATGAGGTTTACGGTTCACTAGGCAAAGAAGGGTTTTTTACTGAAACGACTCCTTACGATCCAAAATCTCCCTATTCCTCTTCAAAGGCAAGTTCAGACCATTTTGTAAGGGCTTACGGCAACACATATGGATTGCCATTTATAATTTCAAACTGTTCAAATAACTACGGCGAAAATCAATTTCCTGAAAAGTTAATTCCATTATTTATAAATAACATTCGCAACAACAAGGCCCTTCCTGTATATGGTGATGGCATGTTCACCAGAGACTGGCTATATGTAGTAGATCATGCCAGAGCGATAGATGTTGTATTTCACAAGGGTAAAGTTGGTGACACATATAATATTGGAGGCTTTAACGAGTGGACAAATATTGATTTGATAAAGTTATTGTGTAAGGTTATGGATAAAAAATTAGGAAGAGATCCAGGCACATCAGAGTCTCTTATAACCTTTGTGAAAGACAGACCTGGACACGATAAACGCTATGCAATTGATGCATCAAAAATTAATCAGGAATTAGCATGGGAGCCATCCTTACAGTTTGAGGAAGGATTAGAAAAAACGGTAGACTGGTACCTTACAAATCAAGATTGGTTAGATAATGTAACATCGGGTGCTTATCAGCAGTATTACCTTAAACAATACAGTTAAATAATTTATGTTTTCATTTTTTAGAAAAAAAGAAAAACAGCTAGAGTCTATTGGTTTTGACTCCCTTAATTGTGATATACACTCTCATTTTATTGCTGGTATTGATGATGGTTCTCCTGATTTGAAAACATCAGTAGAGTTAGTTAAAAAAATGAAAAGTCTAGGGTTTAAAAAAATTATCACGACACCTCATGTCATGCATGATTTTTACAGAAATACCCCTGAAATCATATTATCTGGATTAGAAGATTTAAAAAATGAACTCAAAGCCCAGTCTATTGAAATTGATATCAGTGCTGCAGCTGAGTATTATGTAGATTTTTATTTTGAATCAAAGTTAAATGCTGATGAAGCGTTTTTAACCTTTGGAGATAAACACATTCTCATTGAAACGTCTTTTGTTTCTGAGCCTCCAAACTTTTCTGAATCAATTTTTAAGCTGCAGTTAAAAGGCTATAAGGTTATTTTAGCCCATCCTGAGCGATACAGCTTTATGTCTATTGATGATTTAAAAAAATATAAAAGCCGATCAGTAGAGTTACAACTTAACTTATTGTCCCTTCTAGGGTATTATGGCAGCGAGTGTAGGCGCAAAGCTGAACAAATGATCGAAAGCAATATGGTCGATTATGTCGGGACGGATTGTCATAATCTTAATCAATCAACACTTTACCACAAATGCGCTACCAATAAATATTGGCACAAGCTTATAAATAGTGGAACACTAAAAAACCATTTATTGTAAGGTTTGAGCACTTTCAGTTTCTAATGCTCTATCCATTTTTTTGAATAAACCTTGCAGGACTTTCCCTGGTCCAACTTCAATAACTTTAGATAAGCCATCGCTTTGCATCTGTTCCATAGTTTGAGTCCATTTAACAGAAGCTGTTAGTTGTTTTATTAGGTTTGATTTAATTTTGTCAGGATCGCTTTCAGCTTTAGCAGTAACATTTTGATAAATAGGACAGTTGCCATTTTTAAAAGGCGTTGCTTCAATGGCATTTGCAAGTTCTAATCGTGCTGGCTCCATTAGAGGAGAGTGAAACGCACCGCCAACAGGCAGTTTTAAGGCTCTTCGAGCACCTTCTTGAGTTAACTTTTCGCAAGCTTCGTCAATGGCTTCTAATGAGCCAGAAATGACCAGTTGACCAGGGCAGTTGTAGTTTGCTGGAACGACAATTCCATCAATTTCACTGCAAATGCGTTCAACAACATTGTCATCTAAGCCCAGTATTGCAGCCATAGTTGATGGGTTTTGTTCGCATGCTTTTTGCATGGCCATTGCTCGTTTGTAGACAAGTTTCAAGCCGTCTTCAAAAGTCATATAATCGGCTGCAACAAGTGCTGAAAATTCACCAAGCGAATGACCTGCAACCATATCGGCATTAAAATTCTTTCCTAATACTTTAGCTAAAATTACAGAGTGAAGAAAAATAGCCGGTTGAGTAACCTTAGTTTGTGTAAGTTCATCATTTTCGCCTTCAAACATGATATCAGTAATTCTAAAACCTAAAATGTTATTGGCTTGTTCGAAAAGTTCTTTTGCTAGTGCCGAATTTTCGTATAAATCTTTTCCCATTCCAGAAAATTGTGCCCCTTGTCCAGGGAATACATATGCTTTCATATTTTAATTCAGTTTTGAGTTTATTAAATTCATGAATTCTAATCTTGTTTTTTCGCTATCTAGAAAAGCTCCAGAAAATGCCGAAGTCGTGGTCATGGAGTTTTGTTTTTCTACACCACGCATTTGCATACATAGATGGCGGGCCTCCATTACAACGGCCACACCTTTAGGTTGAAGCGTCGTTTGTATGCAATCTCTTATTTCATTGGTTAAACGCTCTTGTACTTGCAAGCGCCTTGAAAAGGCATCAATTACTCTAGGTATTTTGCTAAGTCCAACAATTTTTCCATCAGGTATGTAGGCAATATGAGCCTTACCAAAAAACGGTAACAAGTGATGTTCGCACAAGGAATAAAATTCAATTCCTTTTACCAATACCATTTGGCTGTAGTCTTCTGAAAACATAGCAGATTCTAATATTTCAGAGGGATTAATGCCGTAGCCATGGGTAAGAAACTGCATTGCCTTTGCGACGCGCTCTGGTGTTTTTAGTAGCCCTTCTCTGCTAGAATCTTCACCTATCAAATCCAATACTTTTTCGTAGTGCTCTTTTAATGAGTCCAGAGCCTCTGGAGAATAATGTTCTTCTTTTTTATATCCTGACATATGTTTTATTTTCCGAAGTATTCGACAAAATTATTTTCTGTTTCTTGAACTTTTACCAAGTGTAATATGGCGCCTAAATTTTTTATATCGGTCTCTAATTCTTCCCAAATGGCTATTGCTAATACTTCCGTTGAGGCCATTTTACCTTTCATAAAATCGACGTCCAAATTCAAGTTCTTGTGGTCTAATTTATCTATAACTTTTTTTTGAATTATAGATGCTAAGTCCTTCAAGTTAACAACAAATCCGGTTTCTTGATCTACTTCACCTTTTACTGTTACAAACAATTCGAAGTTATGACCATGCCAATTTTGATTTGCACATTTACCAAACACTTCAATATTTTTTTCATCGCTCCAGTTCTCATTTCTGAGCATGTGAGCAGCATTAAATCGTTCTCTTCTGGTTATATAAATCATTTTTTCTTTTTGAGATCAGCAAATATACGACCTTTTTACGCAAAGGAATTGGTATCTTTGCGCTATGGATTTCCTAATTGTAAGTGCAACGAAAGAGGAATTGACTTTGGATAATAATCGTCATTTGGTTACTGGTGTAGGTATGGTCTCTACAGCAATAGCAGTAACGAAAGAACTTTCCAAAAATCATTATGACTTAGTTATAAACGTGGGTGTTGCGGGTTCTTTTAATCGTTCGCTTGAGCTTGGAACTGTTGTTGAGGTGAATGAAGATTTCCTTTCTGAATTAGGTGCTCAAGACGGAAATAGATTTCTTTCCCCTCTTGAAATGGACTTGGATATTGATTATCAAGTGCGGATGCCTGATCGCACACATCTTTCGAAAGTTAGAGGTATTACAGTAAATACAGTTCATGGCGATGATTTGTCGATAATGAAAATAGTCCACCGACTAAACCCTCAAGTTGAAAGTATGGAAGGGGCTGCATGTATGCTGGCTTGCAAGGCTGCTGATGTTCCATGTGTACAGATTAGAGCCATTTCTAATCTTGTTGAAAAAAGAAATAAATCCAATTGGAATATTCCATTAGCCATTCAACAATTGAACAAAGAGTTAGAACAATTCATTTCAACACTATGAAATTAACGCTTGGTTTTTCCCCTTGTCCTAACGATACTTTTATGTTTGATGCCCTTGTGAATAAAAAGGTCGACACAGAGGAGCTGGAGTTTGAGGTGATTCTCGAAGATGTAGAAACGTTGAATTTAATGGCCTTAGAAAGAAAATTAGACGTTACTAAATTATCCTTTAATGCTTTTTTACGTGCTTGTTCGGATTATATTTTACTTCAAAGTGGTTCTGCGCTTGGAAAGAATTGTGGTCCATTAGTAATTTCTAAAGCCCACCATTCCTTAGATTCTAAATCTAAAGTAGCTATTCCTGGAAAATATACTACGGCGAACAGCTTATTTCAATTAGCCTTTCCCAATTGCAAAAATACGACTGAGATTATATTCTCTGAAATAGAAGACGCTGTACTTAATGAGCGTGTAGATGCTGGAGTAATAATCCACGAAAATAGGTTTACTTATGAGCAAAAAGGCCTACAAAAAGTAATGGATTTGGGAGAGTATTGGGAGTCTGAAACTGGACTGCCTATTCCCTTGGGTGGAATAGCTGTTTTAAGAACATTTAACACCGATATTCAGCAAAAAGTTCAACGAGTGTTAAAGCGATCTATTGAGTACGCTTTTCAAAATCCAAAAAGTTCAGAGGATTATGTTTGTAAGTATGCTCAAGAAATGAGCTATGATATCATGCAGAAACACATAGAACTTTATGTCAATGAATATTCGGTTAATTTAGGGGTAAATGGAAGAGAGGCTATTGAATACTTATTTCAAAAAAATAATGTTTCGACAGAAAACCTATTTGTAGGCTTATAATTCTTCGGACAATTCAACAAGAAAACTTCTGATTTCTTTCAATCGGGATACAATTTCATAATTGTTAATTGTATCGTCTTTGTTCTCTTTGAGTTTCTTTTTTGCGCCTTCAAGAGTAAACCCTCTTTCTTTAACAAGGTGATAGATGATTTTGAGGTTTTCAAAATCAGCTTTTGTAAAGAGTCTGTTGCCTTTTTTATTCTTTTTTGGCTGTAGAATATCAAACTCTTTTTCCCAAAATCTAATCAGAGAAACATTGACATCTAAAGTTTTGGCAACTTCGCCTATAGAGTAATATAGTTTTTCTATTGGTTTCTCTTTGTAAGGCATCTTAGTCGAAGGATTGATTTTCTTGAGATGAAAGCTCTAACATTCTGTCGAACTCTTCTGGAGATAAATCGTTGTGGAAGTAGTAGGCAGGATTTATTTTTTTTCCGTCCTTATGAACTTCATAATGAAGGTGAGGAGCTGTAGATTTTCCTGAACTTCCAACATACCCAATAATGTCGCCACGTCTAACCTTTTGACCGTTTCTAACGGTATATTTTGTCATGTGAGCATACAATGATTCATACCCATAGCCATGGTCTATAACAACATGATTTCCAAAGCCTCTTTTACTTCTTTTGGTTTTAGCAACCACACCATCACCAGTAGCATAAATCGGAGTTCCTTTTGGCGCTGAGAAGTCTACTCCATAATGGAACTTTAGTTTTTTGTAATAAGGATCAATACGTCTGCCATAACCTGAGGCAATTCGTTTTAGTTCATTATTTTTAACAGGCTGAATAGCAGGTATTGAAGCCATCATGTCTGACTTTCTTTGTGCCATTTCAATTACTTCATCAAAAGATTTTGACTGAATGTAGAGTTGTTTGGAAATTTGATCAATCTTTTTGACTGTTGATACAAGAATTTCTGTATTGTCATATCCTTCTAAATCTTTGTAGCGGTTAACTCCACCAATACCAGCTTTACGAATAGAATTAGGGATTGGCTCTGCTTCAAAAATTACTCGATAAATATTATCGTCTCTATCCTTAATGTTTTCTAAAACTGCTGAAATTTGGTTGAGACTTTTGTCCATTAGCTCGTATTGAAGCTTTAGCTTATCAAGCTCTCGTTTCAGCATTTTCTCTTTAGGACTATCAAAGAAGTTAAATGCAGCAAAAACCATTATTAATCCGAAAAAAGCACTGGCAAACATGAATACAGAAATGTTTTTTAGCCGATGTTTCCATGTTTTCTCAATCCTTTTGTAGGAAAGAGATTTTTTATCATAGTAATACTTTGCTTTTTTCATAAGGTATTTTACCTAAATTTGCCACAAAAGTACGTAATTCGTGTAAAATAAGCATTACCTATTTTCATCTTGTTAACATGTACATGTGAATTATAACATTATACTGTAAAAATGAAATCGACAGAAATTCGAAATCAGTTTCTAAGCTTCTTTGAAGAAAAGACCCACGTGACTGTGCCATCGGCACCTATGGTTATTAAAAATGACCCTACGCTGATGTTCACAAACGCCGGTATGAATCAGTTTAAGGATTACTTCTTGGGCAATTCTGTACCAAAGGATAACCGTATTTGCGACACCCAAAAGTGCTTAAGAGTTTCTGGAAAACACAACGATTTAGAGGAAGTAGGCTATGATACTTATCACCATACAATGTTTGAGATGTTGGGTAATTGGTCTTTTGGTGACTATTTCAAAAAAGAAGCCATCGAATGGGCTTGGGAATTGCTAACGGAGGTTTACAAAGTTGATAAGGATAGATTATACGTAACTATTTTTGAAGGGAGTAAATCTGATGATTTAGATAGAGATACTGAAGCCTATAATTTGTGGTCTAAACTTTTGGATGCTGACAGAATTATCAACGGGAATAAAAAAGATAATTTTTGGGAAATGGGTGAAACTGGTCCATGCGGTCCTTGTTCAGAAATTCATATTGATGTCAGAAATGACCTTGACAGAAAAAAAGTTGATGGAGCTACACTTGTAAATAAAGATCATCCAGAAGTTATTGAAATATGGAATCTGGTATTCATGCAGTTTAATAGAAAAATGGATGGCACATTAGAGCCACTTCCGCAAACGCACGTTGATACTGGAATGGGTTTCGAAAGATTGTGTATGGTATTACAAGGCGTTCAGTCCAATTATGATACAGATATATTTCAGCCAATAATTTCAAAGATTTCTTCACTTTCAGGACGGAAATATGGTGCTAACGAAAAAGACGATATCGCTATGCGCGTAATCGCTGACCATTTAAGAGCGGTTTCTTTTTCAATTGCAGACGGTCAACTACCCTCAAACAATGGCGCGGGTTATGTTATCAGACGAATATTAAGAAGAGCAGTTCGCTATGCCTTTACTTTTTTGGACGCTAAGGAGCCATTTATGTGTCATCTTGTAAGTGTACTTGTTGACAATATGGGAGAGCAATTCAAAGAGTTGTCTTCACAAACAGATTTAATTGAAAGAGTTATCAAAGAAGAAGAAACTTCTTTTTTGAAAACATTGGATAAGGGTATTGCTCGTTTTGAAAACTTAGATTTGAAAAACAAAGAAGTATCAGGTAAAGATGCGTTTGAGTTATACGATACATTTGGTTTTCCTATTGACTTGACACAACTTTTAGCACAAGAGAAAAACTGCCAAGTCGATATAGAGGCATTTAATTCTTTGTTAGAATTACAAAAAGAAAGATCACGAAAAGCGACTTCTTTGCAAACTGACGATTGGGTAGTAATTTTCGAAGATGAGGTTGAGGAATTTGTGGGCTATGATTTAGCGGAGTCCAAAGTGAAAATTGTTAGGTACAGGAAAGTTAAACAAAAAGATCAGGAGTTTTATCAGTTAGTATTTAACCTTACGCCATTTTACCCAGAGGGAGGTGGACAAGTAGGAGACACGGGTTATTTAGAACATGATTCAGAAGTCGTTCAAATTTTAGATACAAAGAAGGAAAATAACCAGATTGTACACATTGTAGATTCTTTACCAAAAAATATTACAGCAGCGTTTATCGCAAAAGTTGATACTGATAAAAGAATGAACTCAGCCAATAATCATACCGCAACGCATCTACTCCACGAGACTTTGAGAGAAGTTTTAGGTGAGCATGTTGCGCAAAAGGGTTCGTTGGTTAATTCTGAGTATTTACGTTTTGATTTCTCTCATTTTTCAAAGGTGGATGCGGAAGATTTGAAAAAAATAGAATATAGTGTTAACGATAAAATTCGTTCTAATTATTCTCTTGAGGAATTTAGAAACTTACCGTTCAATAAAGCTGAAGAAATGGGTGCTATGGCACTTTTTGGTGAAAAATATGGCGATACTGTAAGGGTCATTAAGTTCGGCAGTTCAACAGAATTATGCGGTGGAATTCATGCCTCTTCAACTGGTCAGTTAGGTCTTTTTAAAATTATTTCAGAAAGCGCTGTGGCTTCTGGTATTAGAAGAATAGAGGCCATTTCTGCCGATAAAGCATTAGCTTTTTACGAAGATAAAATTAATATAATAAATCAATTGCAAGGGGTACTAAAAACCAATGATTTGTTAAAAACAGTTGGGCGATTAATAGAAGAAAATCTAAGTCTCAATAAGAAAATAAATAAACTCAATTCCGAAAAAGCGGGTGATTTAGAAGGTGAATTAATGAGCAAGTCGGAGGAAATTAACGGCATTAGTCTTATTTCTTCTGAAGTAGAATTGGATTCGAAAAGTATCAAAAATTTAGCGTTTAAATTGACTAAAGAAAACGACAATCTTTTACTGGTACTAGCTTCAAAAGCGGATGGAAAAGCCATGTTAACGGTAGCTGTCTCTGAACAGCTTTCTAAAGATAGTGGACTTCACGCTGGAAAAATTATAAAGGAATTAGCAGCAGAGATTAGTGGTGGTGGTGGTGGTCAAACATTTTTTGCAACGGCTGGTGGTAAAGACGTTTCTGGAATCCCTAAAGCTTTAGCTAAGGCTAAATCGTTTCTCTAAAAATAATAGTGTAAGGCACCTTCCTTGAGAGCAAACTTTGATCGCTCAATCTTTTCAATTTTTGTTTTATTGAGAATATAGTTAATCAGTATAACTGAGATTACTATCATGTCTGCGCGCATTTCAATCATTCCAGGAGTGGCAATTCTTTCTATTAAGTCACTCTCAATGATATGTTTTTGCGCCCAGTCGTATTCTGTAAGTTTTATCTCACAATATTTTTTGTTTCGTCTTTTTTTGTCATCAAATTGGAAACAAATCATATCCACTAATGTGTCAAATGAACCAGAAGAGCCAATGAGTTTCAGACATGGGTTTTTAGATATTTCTTCAAATAAGTCTGCTAAACTCGATTCAAAATGTTGCTCAATTTTACGGATTTCGTTTTCAGTGATTGGGTCTGACGGTTTAAAGACTTCTTTTAGTCTGGATACTCCTAGTTGATAGCTCTTTGCCCAACTAATGCCATTTTTATTAGCGATAATAAATTCAGTACTCCCACCTCCAATATCAATTATTAAGTCGTGGGTGTCTTTAAATGGAATAATTTCATTAACTCCATGAAATATTAGCTCCGCTTCTTTTGCGCCATCGATTACTTCAATTTTCAAATCGAGCGATTCGTAAACTTCTTTCACAAAATCGCTGCCATTTTTTGTCGAACGTATTGCTGAAGTTGCAAATGCTCTGTAATCATCGGTTTGGTATTCATTAATTGTTTTAAGGTGGTTTTCTAACGCATTTATTCCCCTTTGGTATGCTTTTGGGGCTATCACTCCTTTGTCAATTCCGCCTTCTCCTAACTTGACTGGAATTTTATTTTTAAAAACAGTAACGAAACTACCGTCCTGCTTTTTATCAGCAATGAGTAAGTTAAATGTATTAGTCCCTAAATCAATTATAGCAATTCGCATATTCTAATCTTTATAGCTTAACCATTTCCATAACTCTTTGTAGCTGATTTTCTTTCCATACATCAGAATTCCTACTCTGTATATTTTAGCCGCTAACCATGTTGTGAATAAAAAACCAAGAATTAACAAAGTTATAGATAGAATAAGTTCATGAATAGGTACACCAAATGGTATTCGAGCTATCATTATTATAGGTGATGTAAACGGTATCATTGATAGCCAATAGGCCATTCCGCTATGTGGATTGTCAATCACTACCTGAACTAAGATAAATGATAAAATTAGAGGGATTGTTATAGGAACGATAAATTGTTGACTGTCGGTTTCTTGATCTGAAGCAGAGCCTATAGCAGCAAATAAAGAGCCGTACAATAAGTATCCTCCTAAAAAGTAAATAAGGAAAGTAATCAGTAAGGATTTTATTGGTAAACTTGTTAGTGAACCGCTTAATTCAGAAGGTAATGCGTTTCCGCTTTCGCTTAGATTAGCAATGTCTATTTCAGTTGAAAGAAACCCATTTGCAATAAGTAAAAATAGTAATCCTAAAATTATCCATAATGCAAACTGACTAAGTCCCACCAAAGCGACACTGATAATTTTTCCAAGCATTAATTCAAATGGCTTAACCGATGAAATGATAATTTCAACTATTCGATTAGTTTTTTCTTCAATTACACTTCTCATAACCATCGTGCCATACATAAAAATGAAAATATAAATCAGGAAGCCACCCATTAGACCAGTTCCAAAACTGGCTTCAGAATTACCTGCTGTATTTTCGCCATCTTCATCTACCACAAATGTTTGTAGTTTGGTATTGCTTTCCGAATCTTTGATTTTTTCTAGGTCAATGCCATTTTTTATCAGGTACAAATTGGTCAATTGTTTGTCAATTTGATTTTCAATATTAAGTTTAATTGATAAACTCATTTGATTTTTCGAATAGACTTTTATGCTGTTTTCAAGTTCAGCTAATGAATCGACATTTGGGATTATAATTAAAAAGTCATAGGTGTCTATTAAGGCTGATTTGTTTTCTTCAAAATTTATTTGCTTGAGCGCTTTGTAATCTATGGAGTTAGTTGATACAAGTTCTAGTTCGTTAAAATTGCTTTGGTTTACAATAGCTACTGTTGACTTTTCATCATTGTTGTAGGCTAGTAATGTAGGGACAACAAAAATCCCAATCATAAACAAAGGTGTTAAGAGTGTCATTATTATGAAACTCTTTTTTCGCACTTTGGATAAGTACTCTCTTTTTATAATTAATAACAGTTTATTCATTACTAACGGATTTTATAAATATATCGTTAATTGTGGGCAGCTTTTCATTGAAGCTTGTGACATTTACTTGAGTCACTAACTGCTTAATGAGGCTATGTGTTTGATCTTTGTCATTTGCTTTAAAAATACAGTGTCCATTTTCAGACAGTATGGTGTCAAAATATTCAATTTCACTTTTTAGTTCGCCTTCAAATTTGACTTCATAGATATGTTCCTTGAAGTTCTGTTTTATTTCTTCTACACTTCCTTCTAAAACACATTTGCCCGAATTGACCAAAGCAATATCATCACATAATTCTTCCACCGACTCCATTCTATGCGTCGATAAAATTATAGTGCTGCCATTTTCTTTTAAAGCTATGATTTCATTTTTAATAATCTCGGTATTAATGGGGTCAAAGCCTGTAAAAGGTTCGTCTAAAATTATGAGTTTAGGTTGGTGAATTATTGTGCTTACAAACTGTACTTTTTGAGCCATTCCTTTAGATAGTTCTTCAACTCTTTTATTCAACCAGGTCATCATTTCTAGCTTCTTAAACCAATAGTGAATTTTTTGCTTTGCATCACTTTTGGACAAGCCTTTTAACTGAGCTAAGTACAGACATTGTTCGCCAACTTTCATGCTTTTGTACAACCCTCTTTCTTCAGGTAAATAGCCTATATCTTGAATGTGTTTTCTTTTGAAATTTTCACCAAAAAATAAAATCTCACCTTGATCAGGTGCAGTAATTTGATTTATTATTCTGATGAGTGTTGTTTTTCCAGCACCATTGGGTCCAAGAAGTCCGAAAATTCTTCCTTCTTTGATGTTGATTGAGAAGGTGTCGAGTGCTTTTTTATTTTCGTACTCTTTGACTACATTTTTAATTTCGAGTATATTCATTCTTCAAATAAACTAATGGAGTAGGGCGGCAGTGATGCTTTTCCTTCAATTGTATGTTTTATTACTTTACTTTTAGTGTCTGTTGGTTTTGCATGGTGTTGCGTTGCTTCACATTTTCCAATAAAGCTGCTTAAATCAACCGATAACTCTTCAGCAGAAAAATTTACTATTAAAAGTTTTGCTTTTTGTTTTTCGTAGCTGATGTAAGCGTTAACAGGTGTGAAAGTAATTGTTTTTTCTTCTTTTAAGTTATTGGGATTGTCTTTGCTTTTTGCTTCGTAGTATAATGTCCATGGACTGATATTTACATCTGCAGAGTAAAAACGGTCAGCGTTTTCTGTCAGTCTATTCCATAAAGATGTTACTATTCCACTTGTAGTGGGAGTTAAGTAGTTTTCGTTTTTATCCATTAACTGCAAAGCGGCAAAAACAGGAAATTTTTCTGCGCCAATACTATGGAAATGAAACATTTCAGATTTTGTTTTAGTTAGCAATTCATTAATTTGACTTGCTACAAGTAGTCCATGTGCCCATGTATTATTAATGGTGTATGGCTGTTGTTCAATCATGTTATATTCTGTAACCCATGTTGAAAAAGGTGATGTATTACTCCATCTCCAGTTTCTCAGTTTAAATTCTAAATCCAATTTAGGGAATGCTACTAGCTTTTCATAGCCTGTATTTGAGTTCAAGTCATATTCAGGATGTTTGAAATGGCTGTAATAATGAAGTATAAAATGAAGTTGTTTTTGCTGTGCTTTTGAAAATGAATTAATGAGTGCCGAAGATAATTTTTCATTCCAATTTCGTGTTCTTCTATTTTTGTCACCACCCACAACACCAATGTGAGCATCCGGAAATTCTTTCCATATCGCTTTGGTCCATGATATACATGTGTCGATATAGTTGTCAACTGTGGGGTAAATATGTTTAGTCAGTAAGTTTTCAGCGTACACCTCATTTCCAAGTTCAATATATTTTAGCTTAATACCTTTATTTTTTGCGCTTCTGAGGAGTTCTAATTCTTTTTCAAGATGACTTGTAATAACGTTAAGTGTAATTACCGCTTCAGATTGAGTTGAATTCAAGCCTTTGGCAAATTCTTCCAAAGTATTGTACTTGGGAACTTTAGCATTGTATCTATAAACTTGTCGCCAAAATGAATTTGATTTTCTATTGCTTGAAGCTAGTTGTCGAAATTCATTTACTGTTGTTATTGCTTTGCCTTGGTATTCAAACTTCTTTTCATTGAGAATAGGAAGCAATTCTTCGTAGGATAATGTCCATCCTTTTTCCCAATCCCAATATAAACTGTTGCTGCCTCCTGGGTAGCGAAGTGTTTTTGGATGTAAGCCGTTGAGAGCTTCAGAAAATTTTGGGTCACTCCATTTTGGAGTGTTAGACATATCAGAGTTATAACCCATTAATGGGACTGCCATTTCATGATTAATGGAAATGGAAACCACTTTTTGTGCCAAGCTATGGATTGAAATAAAAACACTAAAAAGAAGTAGCACTTTATATTTGTTTTTATTTAAAGCCATATGTTTAAAATGTGTTTAGTTGAACATATCTTTAACCCTTTCAAAAAATGATTTATCTGATGATGTAGGGTTAGGAACAAAACTTTTTGAGTCTTTCAAACCTTTAAAAATTTTCAGTTCATCTTTAGACAGGTTTTGAGGAGTCCATACATTTATATGAACGAGCAAATCTCCTTTTCCGTATCCATTCAATGAAGGTAGTCCTTTGCTTTTTAGTCTTAGGATTTTACCGCTTTGTGTTCCGGCATCAATTTTTATTTTCGCTTTTCCACTAATGGTAGGTATAACGATATCATTTCCTAATACAGCATCTGTGAGACTGATGTAGCAATCGTAATGTAAGTTGTTGTTTTCTCTTTTTAAAGTTGGATGCTCTTCAACTTCAATGAGTATGATTAAGTCGCCGGCATATCCATCAAAAGGGGCAGCATTACCTTTGCCGCTTACTTTTAGCTGCATTCCGTCTTCAACACCTGCGGGAATATTAATACTTACTACTTCTTCTTTTTGAACCATTCCGTTGGCGTCAGAACCTTTAGGTCTTTTGTCAATAGACTTTCCTAATCCACTGCATGATGGACAGGCTACAGAGGTTTGCATTTGTCCCAAAATAGTATTTGATACTCGAGTTACTTGTCCGCTGCCTCCACAGTTACCACAAGTATTATACGTGACACCTTCTGCTTGGACAAGTTTTTTGACTTTTATTTTTTTGTCAACGCCATTTGCTACATCTTCAAGATTAAGCTTTAGTTTTATTCTTAGATTTGATCCTTTGTGTGCTCTTCGTCCGCCTCTGCTTCCTCCACCAAAAAAACTATCAAATGGGCTTCCTCCGCCTCCAAATATATCTCCAAATTGGGAGAAGATATCGTCCATATTCATTCCGCCTCCACCGAATCCGCCACGGTTACCCATGCCAGCATGACCAAATTGATCATATCGTTGTTTTTTCTCAGTATTACTCAATACATCATAGGCTTCAGCGGCTTCTTTAAATTTTTCTTCTGCTGCCTTATCATCAGGATTTTTGTCAGGATGGTATTGTATAGCCATCTTTCGATAAGCTTTTTTTATTTCGCTTTGGCTAGCGGATTTGCTAACGCCCAACACTTCGTAATAATCTCTTTTACTCATTTTTATTCGTTGTTAGCTACTACTACTTTTGCGTAGCGAATTACTTTTTCATTAAGAAAATATCCCTTTTCTATCACATCTATTATTTTACCTTTCATTTCCTCGGAGGGAGCCGGCACATTTGTTATGGCTTCATGAAAATCGGTGTTTAACTCTGAGCCTACAGGATTGTCTATTACCTTCAGACCTTTTGCTTCTAATATACTAATCAACTTGTTGTAAATCAGTAACACGCCTTCATCTTCTTCCTCTTTAGCTTTTATTGAGCGTTCAAAATCATCAATAATAGGAAGAAGTGCACTCAGTACATTTTCCCCCGCTGTTTTATAAAGTTCTATTCGTTCTTTGGCTGTTCGTTTTTTAAAGTTTTCAAATTCTGCAAAAAGTCTAAGGTGCTTGTCATTGAGTTCTGAAAATTTTTCTTCAAATGTAATCTCTTCAGTTTCTTTTTTAGTTTCTTTTTTCTTCTTTGCCATTTTATTAAGATTGTTGTTGGAAACGTTAATATCAAATACAATGCCAAAATATCATCTTAGACATTTTGTCATACTATTGACATAATGCTAAAGTTTCTTTAGTAGATTTTTTGTGAATTGAGGAATTTTTTCAGGGCTTCTCCCTTTAAATCTTTTGCAATAATTTTACCGTCTCCGTCAATAATGAATGTTTGAGGAATTGAACGAACTCCGTAAATTGATGCTGCTTCAGATTGCCATCCTTTTAGGTCGCTAACGTGGTATTCCCAGAATAATTTATCATCTGTCATTGCTTTGAGCCAACTGCTCAGTTTTTTGTCCAATGAAACACTGTAAATTTCTAAGCCATTTCCGTTCTTAAATTTAGACTTTTTAAACGTCTTGTAGGTCGAAACTAGATTGGGGTTTTCTCTTCGGCATGGACCGCACCATGATGCCCAAAAATCTACTATGACGTATTTCCCTCTTAATGAAGATAATTTCATGATTTGTTCTCTAGGATTTTCATAGGATAGTTCTGGAGCGTTGTCTCCAACTTTTAAGCCTTGTGAGTATACACTTGATGAGAGAAGTGTTATAAAAGATAAGAGAAATATTTTATACATAATTCTATTTTTTGTTAGTCAACGCGTTTAATATTAGCGCCTAACTTATTTAGTCTTTCATCGATATTTTGATAGCCTCTGTCTATTTGGTTGATGTTATCAATGATGCTTGTTCCTTCAGCTGACAAGGCAGCAATAAGTAATGATACTCCCGCTCTAATGTCTGGAGATGTCATTTTTGTAGCTCTTAGAGGTGATTTTCTGTTCAGTCCAATAACTGAAGCTCTATGAGGGTCACATAATATTATTTGAGCACCCATGTCAATGAGTTTATCAGTGAAGAATAATCGGCTTTCAAACATTTTTTGGTGAATTAAGACACTGCCTTTTGCTTGAGTTGCTACCACTAAAATAATACTTAATAGGTCAGGAGTGAAGCCTGGCCATGGTGCATCAGAAATTGTTAAGATAGATCCATCTATAAAGTTTTCAATTTCATAACTTTCTTGAGAGGGGATGTAAATATCATCGCCTCGTCTTTCTAGTTTTATACCTAATTTTTGAAACACACTTGGAATAATTCCGAGTTCGTCGTACTGAACATTTTTTATGGTTAACTCTGATTGCGTCATTGCAGCTAGACCAATAAAAGAACCAATTTCAATCATATCTGGAAGAATTGTGTGTTGACATCCTCCAAGTGCTTTTACGCCTTCGATTGTAAGTAAGTTTGAGCCAATTCCACTGATTTTTGCCCCCATTCTGTTAAGCATTTTGCATAATTGTTGGAGATAGGGTTCGCAAGCGGCGTTGTAAATGGTAGTAGTTCCCTCCGCCATTACTGCTGTCATTGCAATATTGGCCGTTCCAGTAACAGAGGCCTCGTCCATAAGCATATAAGTGCCTTTTAATCCGTCGGTTGTAACTCTGTAGAAACTTTCTTTACTATCGTATTCGAATTTTGCGCCTAGTTTTTCGAAGCCAATAAAGTGTGTGTCTAGACGTCTTCTTCCAATTTTATCTCCACCAGGCTTTGGTATGTATCCTTTTCCAAAACGTGCTAGAAGTGGACCAACAATCATTATAGACCCTCGTATTCTAGTGCCTTTTGTTTTGAATTCATCAGAGGTTAGATAGTCAAGGTTAATTTCATCAGATTGAAAACTATAACTGTTTGGACTAAGTTTTTGAATTTTAACTCCTAAATCTGATAACAATTCAATTAATATATTGATATCTACTATGTCAGGTAAATTATTAATTGTTATTTTTTCAGGTGATAATAGTACTGCACAGAGTATCTGAAGGGCCTCATTCTTTGCGCCTTGGGGAATAATTTCTCCGCTTAATTTTCGTCCTCCCTCTATTATAAATGAACTCATTTAGATTATTTTCTTTGTTGATTTCTACCTCGGTTATTTTTCTTTTTCTTCTTTGAAGTATTTTGTTTTACGGCTGGGGCGAATTTCGTTAATTCAGTACCCTCTGGAATTTCTAATTTGTTTTGAGACAACTTTTTCAGTTGATTGAAAATTACATCATCTTCAACAGAATCAAGATTCCAATTGACGTATGATTTTTTCATTTGGTTGGCAATGGCAATAACAAGCTTCTTTTTTAGCTCATTATCCTCCATTTTAGTAGCTTCTACAATCATTAATTCAATAACTTTTCCGTAGTGATTGTATTTGATTTTGCCGTTTGGATAGTTAAGTGGTTCTGGTTTTTCAAACAATTTTTCAATAGTAGGCTTCTCGTATGGGGAATCTACGTTTAATTGAAAATTTGATATTACATAAAGGTGATCCCAAAGTTTGTGTTTAAAGTCAGCAACATCTCTTAAGTGTGGGTTTAAATCGCCCATTATGTTAATGATGCCTTCAACAAACCGTTGTCTGTCTTTTGTGTCTTTAATTTCGATTGCGTGTTCCACCAGTTTTTGGATATGTCTTCCATATTCGGAAATGACTAGTTTGTTTCTGGAAGTATTGTATTCTAATTCCATTTAAGAATGTGTTTTTAAATATTTTTCGAAAGTACGTTTTATTTTTTAAAACATTTTAATTGATAATTGTCAATTTAGCAAATTTTAAAAGAAGGGTTTTTTGTCCATTTCCTTCAAAGAAAATTGTAGCTTTTTTGCTTCCTGCTTGACCTTCTATTTGCAAGATTTTCCCTTTTCCAAATCTATCGTGACTTACATTCATTCCTGTCTGAAGTATTTGATTATTTGGGGATTGATGCCCAATTTTTGTTAGAGCTACATTAGCTTTGGTTAAGTTTTTTGGAGTGAATTTCTGAGTTACATTTGCTTTTTTGCTTGGTGCTGATGGTTTGTTGAAGTATGGTTTATTAACGTTTAGCCTAAGATTTGCTTTAGTTTGGGTTTTTACGTTTTCTCTTTTTTGAAACTCCCAATCTAAATATTCGTCGTCTATTTCATGAAGAAACCTACTTGGTTCACAATCAGTTAGTTGTCCCCATCTCCAACGGCTAGTTGCATAGGATAGATTTACAAATTTTTTCGCTCGTGTAATTGCAACGTAAAATAGTCTACGTTCTTCTTCTAACTCATCGCGAGAGTGAACAGATAATTGGGACGGAAATAAATTTTCTTCTAAACCAACAATGTAGACATACGGAAATTCTAATCCTTTTGCTGCGTGAATTGTCATCAGCGAAACTTTATTCTTATCTTCTTTATCGTCTTCGTTGTCTTGATCGGTAATGAGCGCAACGTCTTGCATGAAAAAATCCAATGAGGTTGGCTCTTCTCTTTTTTTATTTTTTTCAACAAACTCTTTAATAGCGTTTAGCAGTTCTTGAACATTCTCATATCTGCTTACACCTTCTGGCGTTTTGTCTTTGTCAAGTTCTTTGAGAAGAGATGTCGATTTTGCAATAGTATTGGCAAGTTCAAAAGCGTCTTCGTCTAATTGAGCCTTGAAACTGTTAATCAAAACTGCAAAATCAGTCAGCTTTTGTAATGTGCCCTTATTAACCCCAATTAGGGAATGGTATTCGGGGTTTTGAATGCATTCAAAAATACTGATGTTGTTTGTTCTAGAACAAATGATGAGCTTTTGGATAGTCGTATTGCCAATTCCTCTGGCTGGGAAGTTGATGATTCTTTTTAACGATTCTTCGTCTTTTGGGTTGATGACGATTCTAAAGTAGGCTAGTAAATCCTTTACTTCCTTTCGTTGATAGAATGATAATCCGCCATAAATTTTATAGGGAATATTTCTTCGTCTAAGAGATTCTTCCAATGACCTAGATTGAGCATTTGTTCTGTAAAGGATTGCGAAGTTATTATACGGAACTCTTTCGTTCATTTGAATTTCGAAGATAGATTGGCCAACAACTTGCCCTTCTTCATTGTCGCTAAACGTTTTACAAACTTTAAGTGCTCCGCCTTTTTCGTTGTTACTAAAAACAGTTTTTTTAATCTGATTTTTATTGTGCTTAATTAGACTGTTTGCAGCATTTACAATAGTTTGTGATGACCTATAATTTTGTTCAAGTTTAACAGTTTTAAAATCTGGATAATCGTTCTTGAAATTCAAAATGTTTTGAATATTGGCACCTCTAAAAGCATAAATACTTTGGGCGTCATCACCAACAACACAAATGTTTTCATTCATTGCAGCTAATCTTTTTACTATCATATACTGCACTTGGTTAGTGTCTTGGTACTCATCAACCAATATATACTTGAATTTATTTTGGTATTTGTTTAATGTCTCTGGAAAGTCTCGCAATAGTATAAATGTATTGAAAAGTAAATCATCAAAATCCATGGACCCTGATGAAAAGAGCCTGTTTTGATAGGTTTTGTAAACCATTGCCATTTCATGTAGTCTTCTGCTAGTATCTTCTGCTTGTAGTGATGCATTAGACATATAGCTTACGTATGAAATTAAGTTGTTTTTTAGCTGACTAATTCTTGAAAGAAGAACATTTGGTTTGTAAATATCTTTATCCAAATTAAGTTCTTTGACAATGCTTTTTAAAAGGTTTTTTGAGTCAGAAGTGTCGTAAATAGTGAAGTTTTGAGGGTAGTTAAGTTTATCGGCCTCAAATCTTAGGATTTTAGAAAAAATAGAATGAAATGTTCCCATCCATAAATTTTGAGCTTCAGGCCCAATTAATGCCTGAATCCTTTCTCGCATTTCTTTAGCGGCCTTATTTGTAAAAGTAAGCGATAGTATATTAAAAGAATCAACACCTTTATGAATTAAATGAGCGATTCTGTATGTTAAAACTCTAGTTTTTCCAGAGCCCGCACCTGCAATGACCATAATTGGTCCGTCAGAATGTTCAACAGCTTGCCTTTGTGAAGGGTTTAATCCCTCTAAAAAATTTTCCAAAGTTTAGTTTGATTTAAATTGAAAAGAAAAATATACCCTCAAAAATATATTTAAAAAACGATTTTTTTAAGCTCAAACTAAGTCAGTTTTCAACAAAATTGAATTACAGTAAAAAAAGAGTAATTTCGTGCTCATATTATGACAAGACTATTCGTTTTAATTGCCTTAGTTTTTAGTAACTCAGCATTTTCTCAATGTAGTATAGAAATTTCTGATACTACTCATGTAAATTGTTTTGGAGATAACACGGGAGGATTCACTTTTAACGTTACTGCAGTGGGCTCTTATTCAGTGAGTTTAAGTAATGGTGTTGTATCAATGAATGGAAGTGAGTTTGCAAATTTAAATGCTGGAATTTATCAGGCGGTTTTGTTAGATGATAACCTTTGTAGTGATACGGTTTCAATTAAAATTAAAGAACCACAAGAACTGCGTTCAAACTTAGAGTGTACAGTTTCTACAATAAATTCTTTGACAGAGGGCGGCGTAGAAGATTATTCTTTCACTTGGAGAAATGAGTTTAATGAAGTTTTATCAAATAATCCATTTATAGATTTTGATCCTAAGCAATTTTATGATTTTGAAGTAGTTGACTCAAAAGGATGTAGTGTTAGAGACACTATTTATGTTTTAGCTGACTTTTCGGTAAATGATTCAATTGGTGAATTTCCTTTCGATGTTTATGTAACTAATTTTAGTAGTTCTGCTTCTTACAGTTGGGATTTTGGTGATGGCGGCAATTCGCAAGAAAAAGATCCTGTTTATACATACGAAACGGTTGGGTCTTATGATTTAACACTGACGGTAACCGATGACGCTCAATGTTCAGACAGCAAAGCGATTAAAATTGAAATACAAGGATTTGAAATGATGGTTAATGAATGGCAAGAAATGTACAACGCTTTCAGTCCGAATGGAGATGGTATTAATGATAAATTTTCATTTTTGGAAAATAATGCAATTGTAGATTTTCAAGTAAAAATTTTTAATAGATGGGGAGCGGTTGTTTACAGTTGGAAGGAGCCAGATTACGAATGGAATGGCGTGAATTATAACGGAATAAAACTTAAATCAGGCGTGTATTATTATTACATGAATGCTACAGGCTTGAATGGTAAAATGTATGAAAAGAAAGGGTCGGTTAGCATCTATTAGTGTTAATTGTTTTGTTAGTACAGATTTTTACTAAATTGCGAGCTGATTCTTAATAATAAGTATCTTTGTCAAATTAGTAAAATTTAAATGATATTTTTGTGAATTCAACAATTGAGAATTTGCTTTGTTAATTGATATATAATGATGAATATTAAAAGTTACTTGTTTTTAGTTATAAGCACTTTGCTTATTTCTTCTAACGCCTTTGCTCAGCAGGTGTTTATTAATCAAGATTTTGAGAATCCAGCAACGATGAACTGGACACTAAATGAAGTTGTTCCTTTTTTGGGTACTGTTGCCTCAACAAGTAACACATTTGTCGTTAACGATGTATACCAAGGAGGTTTTGTTCAATTTGGACCTTTCTTTTTTATAGAAATACCTAATACAGCTGATCAAGGTTATCAGCCCAACAGTAATTACCTACATACAGCATCTTTCACAGGTCTAAATGGTATACCTCCAAATTTTCCTCCTGTAGAAAATTGCCATTATGCAGATCAATTTTGGGCTGGTGTAAACCAAGAGTTAATTTGTGCGGTAACTCCAGATTATAGTACCATTGGCTTTGAAGGAGTTGATGTTTCTTATTGGTGGTTTAGTGGCGCTTCAGAATTTGTTGATAATGGAACTGAAGTTTATTATTCAATTGACCAAGGTACAAACTGGATTTTGATTGAAGGCCCATTATCTGCCGATACTACATGGCAACAAACAAATATTGATTTTGGAAATACTTTAGATAATTTACCAAATGTTAGGTTTGCTTTTGTGTTTAACAACGAACTAGAAGATAATATCCTTAGTCCTAATGTCACAAACGCAAATAAAGGCTTTGGAATAGATGATTTCAGACTTATTGCTGATTGTGAATTCTCTTTACCTGAGGATTACACTGTTTGTTCAGGTGAACAAACTACTATTTTCCCTGATACTACATGGTATCAATCATTCCTTTGGAATGACGGATCAACTTCTTTAACAACATCCTTCATCGTTAATAATGATACGACTATCGCAGTTACAGCTACTAATGAATATTGTGTAGTTGAAGACACCATCAATATTTTTGTTCAGACAGAAAGAGCTGATTTAGGTTTATCTGTGAACAATGAGATTAACGGAATTGGAATTCCATGTTTTGGCGATTGTAATGGTGAGTTGCAACTTGAGGTTATTAATGGTACAGCTGAAAACGATGGGTCTTACACAGTACAGTGGTTGGATTCTTTAATGAATCCTATCAACAATAATGTTTCAGATGAAGTTCTAAATAACTTTACTTCAACCTTATCACTAATTTGTGAAGGAAAGTATTACGTATCAGTTTTAGATGCTATTTGTACAATTCCAGAAATGGATTCTATCGAAATATTTTCTAATATTCCAATTGAAAATGTTTTTGAAGCAGACTCTGTTTCTTGTTATAATGGTTCAGATGGAGTCCTTACTTCTATTCCAAGTGGAGGTGTAGCACCTTATAGTTTTAACTGGGGAGCGTATGGTACAAATCAAACGATTACATCTCTTCCGATAGGGACTTATACTGTTGTCGTAACCGATACAGTTGGGTGTTCAAGTGATTTCAGTTTTGAAGTGGAGCAGCCCAATCAATTAATTGTAGACGCATTTATTTCTGATGAAATTAGTTGCTACGGTGAATCTGATGGTATACTTTCTGCAAACGTTTACGGAGGAAGTGGTAATTATTCTTTTGTTTGGAGTCACCCTAACTATCCATGGGTAGACGATTCCCAATATAACCTCCAAACGCTACCAAATCTACCTTTTTCAGTAAGTGCAGATGACATAGAAATTAATCCGAATTACCAAACATACTCAGATCCGTATGTCTTAGTGGTTACAGATGAGAATGGATGTCAATCTCAATCGGAGGTTTACTTAATTGAGCCGCCAAAGCTTAACTTATTTTTAACTCAACCAACTTTACCGGCTTACTGTAATAATAATTTATTAGGCTTCAACACTGGATGGGCTCAGGTATCAGCTAACGGTGGCACACCTAATGCAAGTGACAATTATAATTTTGTTTGGTCTAATATTGGGCAAACAGATGAAAACTCTTTATACAGTACCATTGAAAACATGAATGCTGGTACATACGACGTTACTGTTATTGATAGTAGGTTATGTGCTGATCAATTAACAGTTGAAATCGGCTTAGAAACGACTTGGGAATCATTTACTTCAACTGTTCCTGCTTCTTGTTTCGGATATAATGACGGTTCTGTTTCAATTTCAATGGAAGGCGGTTGTGGAGACCCAGACAATTCATGTGATTTCACATATTTATGGAACGGTGGCGCATCAACAGGAAACGTATTGCCAACCGTAGAAAATTTACAACAAGGTAATTATTCAGTAACTGTTACTGATGAGTATGGATGCCAAGGTGTATATTCTCTTACTATCGATGGCCCTACAAGAGTTGATTTTCAAATAACCGATTTAGTTAATCAATCGTGTTATTCACCTACAGCCTCTTCAGATGATGGTTCTGTAGTAGTTGAGGTTGTTGGAGGCTCTTCTCCTTACACAGTTAATTGGATTGATATGAATTCAATGACTTCTTTTAATAATACAACTCCAAACAATTTAACAATCACTGGTTTGACTGCTAGTAACTGGAATATTCAAATTACTGATGACAATGGGTGTAATGGAATATTTGATTTAACTTCTTTATATCCTAACCCATTTATTATTAACGATGGTGTTGAAGTTACTTCAACTATTAATACAAATGATTTATTTTTAACAGATACTATAAATTGCTTTGGAGCTTCTAATGGAATAGCCTCAGTACTTAATTCTAATCCTAATTTTGATTATACCTGGCATTTGGAGAATTCTACTGACGCATTAGATGTTGGAAATACTACAACATTCTTGCCAGCTGGAAATATTCAGGTAACGGCTTCTTATTTACTAGGCTTATGCGAAGCGACATCTGCTCCAGTGACAATCGTACAAAGAGACCCTTATGTATTAAACAATACAAGCAGCACACCATCATGTCATGGCCTCGAAGATGCTGAAATTTCTGTTTCCGTAACAGGGGCTACTCCATATTTAAACAATGCTCAAATTTCTGATTACAACTTTTCATGGTTCCCATTGAACTTAAATGGTCAAGGGGTCGTAAACATTGATGGTTCATTAGATATTGATATTTCAAATTTAGACGGTGGAACATATTACTTAGAGGTAGTAGATAGATATGGCTGCGATACAGTATTTACTATTGAAATTGAAGATCCATCTTTATTAGCAACAAATATTTTGTTTTCTGATTTAGATTGTCATTCATCGAATGGAGCACCAACAGGCTCAATAACTGTTGAGGGTATTGGTGGAACTACTCCTTATCAAAGTTTTAATATTACTTCTACTAACTCGAACTCTACTGGAACTTTCACAGGTTTAACTGCAGGCACATATAATGTCTTTGCAACCGATGCTAATGGTTGTGAGTCACAGCTTTCTGAAGTTATACTTTCTGAGCCATCTCCGTTAACAATTACAGCAACACCTGTAAGTGTAGATTGTGATGGGGCTAGTACTGGTGAAATAGTTGCCGTTGCTAATGGAGGAACTCAGCCGTACGATAGTTACTCAATTACTGGGCCTACAAACTCAAATAGTTCAGACGGAATGTTTAGTAATATTTTAGCGGGCAATTACAACGTAACAGTATTTGATGATAATAACTGTCAAAAATCAGTTGCTGTTACAGTAGGGTCTCCAACACCATTTTCAACTCCAACCATTACTTTTGCCGATCCAAGTTGCTTTGGGTTCGAAGACGGTTCAATTGATTTAACCATCACTGGTGGTACAGAGCCATTAGTCTTTGATTGGTCAAATGGAGATAATACTGAAGATATAGATTTGCTTCCTTCAGGAGCATATAGTGTTGTAATTACAGATAAAAATGGTTGTCAAACAACTGCAAATCAAACGCTAACAGATCCAACTGAGATTGTTGCTGAATGGGTAATTAACTCTCCTGGTGCTATTGGTGACCATTATATACTTTCGCAGCCAGCGCCATTTAATATTGAGTTTTCCGATGTTAGTCAGTTTACGGACATTAGCTTAAACCAATGGTGGGTAAATGGCATGAACATGACCTCCAACTTTTACGAAGGTTTTGACGTTAATTCGTTTCAACATACATTTAACGAGGTTGGTGACTATGATGTCGTTATGGAAGTATTTGATCCTTCAGGTACTTGCTCTGATACTATTTCAATAACAGTTTCAGTTCAGGGAATTATTGAATTTAATGCCTTTTCTCCAAATGGAGATAATATTAATGATTTGTTTCATTTTGAGAACTACGGAATACGTGACTTAAATGCTATAATTTATAACAGATGGGGTGATAAGGTTTATGAGATAGACGGTATTTCTGATAGTTGGAATGGCGTTTCTTTGAATGGTCTTGAAGTTCCAGAAGGCGTATATTTTTATGTTTTAAATGCTGTCGGAGAAGATGGTACCCCTTACAACGAAAAGGGATCAGTGACGCTGTATAGATAGCTCTAAGATTACTTTTATAACTTGACCTTATTTAACCATTAAATACAATTAGTATGAGAATTCTAGTAGTTTTTATTTTAATGTTATTGAATACTAGCTTAGTTGCTCAGTTTATAACCACTTTAGATACTGTTCTGTGTTCTTCCCAAGAAATAACATTAACAGCATCTGGTGCAAACCTCAGTCCATCCTTTATAAATACAGATGATATTCATTCGGAAATTATTCCAATGGGGTTTGATTTTACCTTTTATAATAATACGTATAATCAATGTGTGATTTCAGCAAATGGCTATATCACATTTGATTTTAATCAACAAGGCATTTACTCACCTTGGCCCATAAATGCTGCTCTTCCAAATCCTAATAATGTTCCTGAAAATGCTATTTTGACACCATGGCACGATATTGATCCTAGCGTAGGTGGGTCTATTGTTTACGGAACATACGGCTCAGCACCGAATAGAGTGTTTTATGTAGTTTGGTGTAACATGCCAATGTTTTCATGCAATGATTTGATAATTGGTCAATATGTTTTATTGTTTGAGAATTCTAATAAAATACAAATGCACATTGATGAGAAGCCATTGTGTTTGAATTGGAACGGTGGTGCTGCTATTCAAGGTCTAGTAAATGAGAATAGTACTTTAACAGAAATTGTGGAAGACCCTGTTTTATTACAACCAAGAAATTTTCCGCTACAATGGGAAGCCTCAGATGAAGGGTGGGAATTTACTCCAAATGCAGATTTCACGGATTATACTGTAAATGAAATTCCATACAGTCCCATTGCAACAGGTACTGTAACTTGGACTGATCAGTATGGAAATGTGTTAAGTGAAGGTTTAGATGTAACAGTTACTCCTGATACTGGAGCAGTTTATTATTACATTACTGTAGTTGATGTATGTACTGGAGAAATAATTCCAAATGTTGATTCTATACTAATAGAAACTTATTCACAAACAAATGCTGGTTTGGTTCAAAATCAATATAATGATTCTACAATTTTATTATGCGATGTCTCTGACGGAACTGATTTTTTAGATTTATATAACTTCTTGGGTGATGAATATGATGAAGGAGGACTTTGGTTTGATGAAAACAATAATGAAGTTTCTTCAATTCAGAGTATGCAAGAAAGTAGTACAGGTGACTATACATACATTACATATGGAGTAAACGATTTTTGTAATGATACATCTTTCTTAAACTTATTTGTAAATAAACTGCCAGAAGCTGGAGAAACAGCTTTTAAATTGGTCTGTTCAGGAGATTTGCCATTTAACATGTTTGATGAACTCACTGGCGCACCACAGGATGGAGGCGCATGGTTAAATCCAGACTTAGATTCGGTATCGTATATTTTTGACCCCCTTAATTCTGAAGTAGGAATATACACATACATTGTAGAGGGTGTAAATGCATGCCCATCGGATTCGCAAATTTTATCAATTGATTATCAACAAGGTTTTGAAATTGAGACCTATTCGACACCAGTTTCGTGTTTCGGATACGAAAATGGAAGTATTACGCTACTTGCAGAAAATAATACGGTTAACCCAATTACATTCTCAATTGATGGTGGACAAACCTATAATGAATACAATTCTTTTCAAAACCTACCATTTGGTACCTATAGCATATCAGTTAAAGATGGTAATGGTTGTGTTACCGAAGAAGAAGTTACCGTCACTGCCGCCCAAGAGCCTATCAGTGTTCTTGCCACATCTTCAGATGCATTATGTAATGGTGAGAGTTCAGCATCTGTAAGTGTATCTTTTATATCAGGTGGTAATATTTCATCAAACGGTTATTCGTACACTTGGTTTAATTCAGGTACTGATGAAGTTGTGGGCACAGACTCATCGATTTCGGTCACTGCTGGAGGATATTATCTCATAGTAGAGGATGATAACGGCTGTCAAGGCACCGATGAAGTTTCTGTTGAACAGCCTAATCAATTAACCTATAATGTTGTAAAACAAGATATTTCTTGCCAAGGTTCAGATGATGGCTTTATTCAAATTCAGATTACTGGAGGTGGGGTTCCACCATATAATTTAAACTGGACATCTCAGGGTAATAATTCATCCTCTGTGTTAAATAATCTTTCAGCAGGCATTTATGACTTAGAGATTACTGATTTTAATAATTGTGTCACAAGCATAAGTGTAGAGCTAACGGAACCCGATCAGCCGCTATCTGTTAGTTTGAATAACGTAAATGTTAGCTGTTTTGGTCAGCAATCAGGCTCAGCATCGGTAATGGTAACAGGAGGCTCTACCCCTTATTCATATGAGTGGAGTAGTGGTCATGTTACAAGCCAGGCGAATCAATTGCCTTCAGGAATTCATACTGTCCAAGTAACGGATAACAGTGGCTGCGTTGTAGTTGATACCGTTGAGATTTTTGAGAACGATGAGATTGTTGTTTCTACATCTACTTCAGCAGTATCATGTTTTGAATTCACTGACGGTATAGCCTCTGTATCAGCTACAGGAGGTACGGGAGGACTAGATTATACATGGTCTACTGGAGATATTACCACAACATTAACAAATCTTCCTCACGGAGATTATTGGGTAAAGGTTGAAGATGAATTGGGTTGTTATGTTATTGATTCTATTTTGATTGATCAACCAACCCTTATTAAAGCACAGCTTTTGACTAAGGACGTTGAATGTTTTGGTGGATTCGATGGTGAGATAACTTCTAACGTTTCTGGTGGTACACCTTCAGTAACAGGTTATGAATATAACTGGACAATAAATAGCAATCCAATAGGTGTTAATAGTTTTATAAGTGGTTTGCCTTATTCATCAGCGCCATACGCCATGACTGTTACTGATTCTCTTGGATGTGAGACCACAGTACTAGCATATATTAACCAGCCTGATGCTCTTGTCTTGGATACTAGTGAAATAGTTTCGGCCTATTGTCTTAATATTGCCTCAGGAGATGCTTCTGTAGTTACTTCTGGCGGCTTCTTAAATACGAACGGTTCATACTCTTACAGTTGGAGTACTGGCGACACTACATCTTATATTACTGATAAAGTAGCAGGGACTTATACAGTTATTGTAGAAGACGATAACGCTTGTACAGATACCTTATCTATAGATATACCTTTAGTTGAAACATTTACTTTGAGTGCTACTTCTAATGCATTGAATTGTTTTGAAGATGGCTCAGGTTCAGTTACAGTAATTTCAACCGGAGGTTATGGACCATATACTTACGATTGGAATGCGCCTGATGGAGCTAGTCAACAAACGACTATAGTTAATATAAGTACGCTTACTGATTTGCCAGCTGGTGTTACAAGTGTTGTAGTGACGGATGTTAATGGTTGTGCCAAAACTACGCAGTCTTTAGTTGAGGAGCCTGATGAGGTGTTAATTTCAATTTTCAAAAATAACGATGAAAGTTGTTCAGGAGATCAATCTTCTTGCGATGGAGAATTAGAATTGATTGCCTCAGGTGGTATAGGGTCTTTTACATATTCATGGATATCTATTGAAGATGGTCTTTCAAACTCTATTGAATCTTCCTCTTCTGTAACTATTCCTGATTTATGTTCGGGTTTTTATCAGATTTCTGTTGAGGACGAGCGTGGCTGTGTAGGTGTTCCTAGCGGAAGC
>ENA-OUOG01000929-OUOG01000929.1-marine-metagenome-genome-assembly--contig:-NODE-929-length-35812-cov-10.079166_pt1 | contig 35812 bp, 39 predicted proteins | sample MGYA00248635_ERZ508505 | MGnify/ENA primary metagenome ERZ508505 (study PRJEB26176, sample SAMN06267871) | marine metagenome | isolation source: Saanich Inlet, British Columbia, Canada | place: Pacific... | reverse complement strand
AAAGCCAAGAATTATGTATTTTTGTATTAGCCTACAATGATATAACCTAAAAGATTTCACTTATGTTAATAGATAACGGAATTCAAGAAGTACAGAAGCAGATTATAGCTCAGCTTAAAAACTTGATTAATTTTAAAAACTTAGAGCCTGGCGATAAATTGCCTTCTGAACGTATGTTATCAGAAAAATTTTCTGTTTCCCGCTCGAATCTTCGTGAAGCGCTGCACACCCTTGAATTTTATGGTTTAGTCAAATCCATCCCCCAAAGTGGGACATTTGTGGCTGATATTGGAATCACTGCTTTGAATGGCATGATAGACGATATTCTCGGCCTCCCAGTTTCATCATTTAAAGATTTGGTTGAAGCCCGTATTTTTTTGGAACTTAAAGGGGTAAAGCTAGCTGCACTGAGAAGAACGACAGAAGATTTACTTCATTTGGAAACCACCCTAGAGGAATACATCGAGAAAGTGAATCAAGGTGAAAATGCCGTGGAAGAAGATTTATTGTTTCATTTGGCCATTGCTAAAGCAAGCAGTAATCCAACCTTGATATCTTTTATGTTAAAAATCACTCCTGAGATCATCAATAATTTTGAGCAGCACCATGTCTGTGACAAGGACACTGCTTTCAAAGGGATCGAAGAACATCAGCATATTTTGGATGCCATTAAAGCGCAAAATCCAGAAGCTGCAAAAGGAGCCATGAAGGCTCATTTTAAAGTACTGTATCAGTACTGTTATAATTCAGTACTCTAAATATAGTACCCCCTAAAACAGAAATATGAAAATCAACGGATTGAGATGGTGGGTAGTAGGACTTGTTGCCTTAGCTGCAGTTGTAAATTATATCGATAGACAAGCTTTTGGTGCTCTATGGCCAGACATAGCAAAAGATTTATTTCCAGAGATGGATGAAGATGGACATAAGGCAATTTATGGAACGATATCTACAGTGTTTATACTTTCTTACGCTGGTGGACAGGCTCTTTTTGGTAAAATTTTCGATTGGATAGGCACACGAATGGGCTTTGCCCTTTCAATTAGTGTTTGGTCTATTGCAACGATATTACATGCATTTGCCCAAGGAATGCTTAGTTTCTCAATCTTTAGGTCAATATTAGGAATAGCAGAAGCGGGAAATTGGCCCGGTGCTGCCAAAGCCAATGCAGAGTGGTTTCCAATTAAAGAACGCGCTTTTGCGCAAGGAATATTCAATTCTGGTGCTGCTATGGGAGGTATTGTTGCTTATCCCATTATTGGGTTACTTGCCATTTACTTCTCTTGGAAAGCCATATTCATAGTCGTTGGCGTATTAGGCTTACTGTGGTTGATCCCTTGGATGTTCATTGTAAAATCGGACCCTAAATCTCATCCATGGTTGTCGGATAAAGAAAAAGAATATATTCTTTCCGGGCAGCAAAACTATACAATGGATAAAGAGGGGAAAATTGAAGAAGGTTATAATCCCAGTACGACTAAATTACTTCAGCATAAAGAAAGTTGGGGGGTTATAATTGCCTCTGCAGCAATTGATCCAATTTGGTGGCTTTTTATTGTTTGGATTCCAATTTATTTATCTGAAGTCTTCGGACTAAATGTTAAAGAAATTGCTTTCTCGGCATGGCTGCCCTACGTTGGAGCTATGATAGGTGCATGGGCTGGCGGACTTATTGCACAAAATAGATTGTCTTCAGGATGGTCGATAGATAAAACGCGAAAGATGGTAATTACCCTAGGATGTTTTATTATGATCCCTTGTTTCTTCTTGTTAAAAGCACCTGATTCGGCAATGAATGCCGTAATTATCATGGCCGTTTTACTTTTTGGATTTCAAGTGGCCATCGGAAATATTCAAACAATTCCGAGCGATCTTTTTAGTGGTAAAATTGTAGGAACACTTTCAGGTTTTGCTGGTATGGCAGCTAAACTTGGTGCAGCCGGGTTAACAATTTTAGTAACTTTCATTACGACAGGTGGAAATTATACACCCGCATTTTTAATAGGAGGCGCATTAGCGATAATAGCACTACTGGCTGTTTGGTTATTGTGCCCTAGAATAGAACCTTTAAAAGCAAAAAAATAAAATCACATAAACTAATCATAATATCACATATTTAAATGAGTAATTCAAACAATAAAGTAGCCGTAATTACCGGCGCGACCGGAGGAATTGGTTTTGAAGTAGCCAAGCGTTTAGGCCAAGACGGCTATACGGTTGTCTTAAACGGTATAGAAGACGAAGCAGGCGCCGAGCGCGTAGCCGAACTAACCGCCGAAGGGATCACTGCCGAATACTATGGTTTTGATGTAACCAACGAAGAAGCCGTTAACAGCAATATCACCGCCATAGGGGAGAAGTACGGAAAGATCGATGTGCTTGTCAACAATGCAGGAGGTCTGGGTGGACGTCAACGCTTTGAGGAAATGACTACGGAATTCTATCGTTTTGTAATGGCCTTAAACCTTGATTCAACCTTCTTTGCATCAAGAGCAGCGATTCCCTTTCTAAAGAAAGGAGATCTGCCTACCATTATCAACTACACCTCCAACGCAGGTTGGAATGCAGGTGGACCGGGCGCAGGAATCTACGGAACCTCTAAAGCAGGGGTACATGCCATAACACGTGCTTTGGCCAAGGACTTGGCAGAATACAACATTCGTGTGAATGCCGTATCACCAGGAACCATTGATACGCCTTTCCATGCACAGATCAAGTCAACCAAGCCAGAAGTATTTGCTTCATGGAAGAACAACATTATGTTGGGAAGACTAGGACAACCCCAAGAAGTAGCCTCAGTGGTCTCTTTCTTGGCCAGCAATGATGCTGCCTTTATTACAGCCGAAACCATCCAAATTGGTGGAGGACAGGCACTGGGTATTTAATATACCATAACCATAAGTTTATAAACTGCGTACAATCATTTTTCGATTTTACGCAGTTTTTTCTTTTATAGTCAAATCGTTATGTGTGTAATGAATTTTTATTGAATCTTTAAAGCGGGTTAATGTTTTTTCACTACTTTTGGTATACCAGTTTGGTTAACCAAATTTTTTTCCCAAATTTGAAAAAGTTTTAGTTTGAGATATTAACTAATTCTTGTGCATAGATCATGTATCATTAAATTGATTCACAATAGATTAAAATAATAATTATAAAAATGAAAAAAGTAGTCACTTTCGGAGAAATTATGTTACGATTAGCTCCTACAGGTTTTTTACGCTTTTCGCAAGCGAATAGTTTTGATGTTGTTTATGGTGGGGGAGAGTCCAACGTAGCAGTATCTTTAGCCAACTACAATGTTCCTGTAGAATTTGTTACCCGTTTACCAAAAAATGACATTGGTGAATGTGCGCGTATGGAAATGCGTAAGCGTGGAGTAGGGACGGACTATATTGTAGATGGTGGAGACCGTTTAGGGATCTATTTTTTAGAAACCGGTGCTGTTAGTCGTGGAAGTAAGGTTGTTTATGACCGTGCTCACTCTGCCATGTCAGAAATTGAACCAGGAATGGTTGATTGGAGCGAAGTGTTCAAAGACGCACAATGGTTTCACTGGACAGGGATTACCCCAGCTATTTCTCAAAGTGCAGCAGATGCATGTTTGGAAGCCGTTAAAGTGGCTAGTGCCATGGGTATAACTATTTCTACCGATTTAAATTATCGCGCCAAATTATGGAACTATGATGGAGATCGCGAAAAGATAATGACAGAATTAACCTCTTACTGTGATATCATCTTAGGGAATGAAGAAGATGCGGAAATGCATTTCGGTATCAAGCCAGAAGGATTAGATATTACGACACAGGGAGAACATGTTAAAGCTGAAGCATTCCTTTCTGTTTGCCAACAAATGCAAGCAAAATTTCCACGTGCTAAAAAGGTGATTACGACCTTACGTGGATCGATTTCTGCTTCCCACAATACATGGGCAGGTGTTTTATATGATGGTAACACCATGTTTAAAAGTGCTGAATACCAAATCACGCATATTGTTGACCGTGTAGGAGGTGGAGATTCCTTTATGGGTGCATTGATTTATGGTCTAATTCACTACCCAACAGACGATCAAAAGGCATTGGATTATGCCGTTGCTGCTTCTTGTTTGAAGCATACCATTAAAGGAGATGCGAACTTGGTGACCATCCCAGAAATTGAAAAACTAATGGGAGGAGACGCTTCAGGGCGTGTCGCTCGATAACCCTATAATATGGCTCAATACACACGATTACAAGTAGTACAACAAATGGAAGAATCAGGAATGGTTCCACTATTTTACCATCAAGATATTGATGTGGCTAAGGCTGTACTCAAAGCTTGCTACGATGGTGGTGCACGTTTGATGGAATTCACTAGCCGAGGAGACTTTGCGATTGAAATTTTCAATCAATTGATTAAATATGCGATCGCTGAATTACCCGGGATGATTCTTGGGGTAGGTTCTGTGACCGATGCTGCAGCTGCTTCACAATACATGCTTTCGGGAGCAAACTTCATTGTCACTCCAGTATTTAGAGAAGATATTGCGGTTGTTTGTAACCGTAGAAAAGTCCTGTGGTCTCCTGGCTGCGGTTCGTTAACGGAAATTGCACAAGCTGAAGAAATGGGCTGTGAAGTGGTTAAGTTATTCCCTGGGAGTACCTATGGTCCTGGCTTTGTAAAAGCGATCAAAGGCCCTCAACCATGGACGTCTATCATGCCTACAGGTGGAGTTTCTACTGATGAGGCTAATCTAAAAGGATGGTTCGATGCAGGTGTTACTTGTGTAGGAATGGGATCACAATTGATTTCAAAAGACATCCTAGCAAACAAAGCTTATGATACATTAACCGCTAATGTTAAAGATGCTCTTACGCTTATAAAGCAGCTTAGATAATAAAAAATAATATATAGTTAGTTTTAATGAGTGGTGTCTGGTATCAGGCGCCACTTATCATTTTTATAGCCATAACCAACATAATGGCATTTTCAATAAAGGTGGCCTCTGTCATCGGAAGTTTAAGCGCTGTTCCCAAACAGGCACACTGAATGCTTTTTTTATCCAACAACGCTTTTGTTACTCCAAGTGTGGTAATACTCAAAATAACAAGGGTTATGGTCAAGGCAATAGAGATTTCAAACCGCATTAAGAACATTACTCCCAAGGCTGTTTCAATAAACGGGTACATCCATCCGTAGATGGTTACTCGTTTGGCTAATGGGTCGTACATGGCAAATGAGTTCGGGAAATTCTTTAAATCCAAGAGTTTAAAGAAACTAAATACAATAAAAAACAGGCCCATGAAATCAAGCATAAATCCTTGTGTACTCCAGTCACGGTAGTGTAATAAAATACTCGCAGTAGAGATATAACCTAAAATTAGGAGTAAAGGCTGAAGCTGTTGGAGTTTGGTTTTTTCTTTTGTAGCCTCCTTAATGATGGACTGTGCTGCTTTTGTGAAAAGCGCAAACTTTTCGGGTAGTACTTCTTGAAGTAGTGAAGTTTCGATAGGGGAGTTGCTGGTAATAAGCGCTTCTTCTTTTTCTAGATTTACCACCACATGCTCAACTTGGTCAAGAGAAGATAAATGTTTGGTAACAGAAGCCTGACAGCCTCCGCAGGTCATGCCTGTTACAGTATAAGTTTGTGTCATATTATTTTTTTAAAGCACCATTTCTGGCACATCTGTTGGAACGATAAGGGCTCCAGCTGTTGCTTTTTTAATGGTTTCAACGCTAACGCCTGGAGCACGCTCCAAAAGCAAAAATCCATCTTTGGTTACTTCTATGCAAGCCAAATCGGTTACAATTTTCTTGACACAATTTACTCCTGTGATGGGAAGACTACACCGTTTTAATAATTTTGATTCTCCAGCTCTATTGGTATGTTGCATGGCCACAATGATATTTTCTGCAGAGGCAACCAAATCCATTGCCCCGCCCATACCTTTTACCATTTTGCCTGGTATTTTCCAATTGGCGATGTCGCCATTTTCAGCGACCTCCATGGCACCTAAAATGGTGAGGTCTACATGTTTTCCGCGAATCATACCAAAGCTTAGCGAGGAGTCGAAATAGCTTGCCCCAGCTAGGGCAGTAATGGTCTGTTTCCCTGCATTGATTAAGTCGGCATCTTCTTCTCCTTCAAAAGGGAAAGGTCCCATTCCAAGGATTCCATTTTCACTTTGAAATTCTACGTCAAGATCATCATGGACAAAGTTGGCTACCAGGGTGGGAATACCAATACCCAGATTTACATAATAGCCATTTTGCACCTCTTGGGCGATTCGTTTTGCAATCCCGTTTTTATCTAAAGCCATGAGTTTATTTTTGGGTAATTGTACGCTGTTCTATGCGTTTCTCGAAAACTTCTCCTTGGAAAATGCGCTGGACAAATATTCCAGGAATATGAATTTGATTTGGGTCCAGTTCTCCAGCGGGAACCAATTCTTCCACCTCGGCTACACAAACTTTCCCAGCTCCAGCCATGGGAGCATTGAAATTTCGAGCAGTCGCTTTAAAAATTAAGTTACCAGCAGTATCTCCTTTCCATGCTTTAATGATGGAAAAATCTGCCTCAAAGGCATGTTCGAATAAATGTGGTTTTCCTTTAAAATCCCGAATTTCTTTGCCTTGGGCTACTTCTGTCCCATAGCCAGCGGGAGTATAAAAGGCAGGAATGCCAACCTGTGCAGCACGACAGCGTTCAGCTAAAGTTCCTTGCGGAATGAGTTCTACTTCCAATTCGCCGCTTAGCATTTGTCGTTCAAATTCTGCATTCTCTCCCACATAGGAAGAAATCATTTTTTTGATTTGCTTCTTTTGCAACAACAACCCTAAACCAAAATCGTCTACTCCGGCATTGTTTGAAATACAGGTGATTCCCGTAATGCCAAGGCGAGCCAATTCTGCAATTGCATTTTCTGGGATACCACAAAGCCCAAATCCACCCAACATGAGTGTCATATTGGAGGAAACTCCCTCCAGAGCCATGGTAACATTGCTTACATTTTTTGTGATCATCTTTTTGCGTTTATGTCTGCATGGATCGTTATTACGATCTTATAGTCTAAAGGTACTAAGATTTTGCAGTTATCTTATCTTGGATGATTTTATTGACCTGCTGAGAAAGTGTGTTTTCTTTTATCAACAAAACAGTTAAGTTGAAACTCAAAAAAAAACCAACTCTGTTAGGAGTTGGTTTTTGTGACCTCGAGAGGATTCAAACCTCTAACCTCTTGAGCCGTAATCAAGTGCACTATTCAGTTATGCTACGAGGCCATTGTTGGGTGCAAATATACTTTATTTTTTTTCTTTTTGAAATGCTATTCGGTCTTTTTTAGCTAATATATTTCAAGTGGATGGGTATAAAAAAAGCATCCCGAAGGATGCTTTTGTGTATTGATTCAATAGTTGACTATACGTTTGCTGATTTCACCGTTTTCACGATACGAGCAGCAATTTTGTATGGATCTCCGTTTGATGCCGGACGACGGTCTTCCAACCATCCTTTCCATCCTTTTTCTACCGTAATGATAGGAATACGGATAGAAGCTCCTCGGTCAGATACTCCATAGCTAAAGTCATGGATAGATGCCGTTTCGTGTAATCCAGTTAAACGTTGATCGTTAAATTGGCCATACACCTCAATGTGTTCTTTGGTAACAGGTCTAAATGCTTCACAAATCTTTTCGTAAATAGCTTTGTCTCCACATGTACGCAATGTATTGTTTGAGAAGTTGGCGTGCATACCTGAACCATTCCAGTCTCCTTTTACAGGTTTTGGGTGATATTCGATATAGTATCCGTATTGTTCTGTTAAGCGGTCGAGTAGGTAACGAGCAATCCAGATTTCATCTCCAGCTTTTTTCGCACCCTTTGCAAACAATTGAAATTCCCATTGTCCACTGGCAACCTCTTGGTTAATTCCTTCGAAGTTAAGACCAGCCTCAATACATAGGTCAGCATGCTCTTCAACGAAATCTCTTCCATGAGTGTTTAATCCACCGACAGAACAGTAGTATAATCCTTGTGGTCCAGGATATCCACCAACGGGAAATCCAAGGGGGAGTTGTGTTTCACGATCCATGATAAAGTATTCTTGCTCAAAACCGAACCAGAAGTCATTATCATCATCATCAATCGTTGCACGAGCGTTCGATTCATGTGAAGATCCATCTGCATTCAATACTTCAGTCATCACTAAAAACCCGTTGATTCTTGTTGGATCTGGGTAGATAGCGACTGGTTTCAATAAACAGTCAGAAGATCCACCTTCTGCTTGTTTTGTAGATGAACCATCAAAAGACCATACTTCACAGTCTTCTAATTTTCCACTAAAGTCTTCAACAACTTTTGTTTTGCTACGTAAATTGGAAGTGGGTTTGTAACCATCTAACCAAATGTACTCTAATTTTGATTTGCTCATTTGAATAATGTTTTAACTGACAATAAGTACAAAAATATGTTTTTACTTCAACTCCCTATTTTCCAAGGGGGGTAAAATATCAACAATGTGTACTTTTTTGTTAATACACTATTTTTTAGGGGGTAAAATTTCTATTTCTTTAATAAAAGCATCTATTAATCTTTAAAAATAAATTTATCTTTGCCTCAAAGACAAGAAATATCGTGAATAATCTACGTTTTAAAGCCCTCGAGAAAATAGCGCAACAAGAACATGTCGCTTTTTCGCCTACAATGAATCGTTTGGATAGTTTTGCTGCCAATGTTTTTGACGAAAGAAAATTGCAGAATTATTTGAGCAAGCCTGCCTTTAAAGAGATGATGTTAGCCATCAAAAAAGGCACACAAATTAGCCGATCCCTTGCAGAACAAATTGCACAGTCCATGAAGTTATGGGCATTGGAGAAAGGCGCGACTCATTACACCCATTGGTTTCAACCACTGACTGGAGCTACGGCAGAAAAGCATGAGTCTTTTCTTGATTTTTCTAAAGATGGAAGTGCAATTTCTGCGCTCGATGGCTCTCAGTTAGTGCAACAAGAACCCGATGCCTCAAGTTTTCCGAGTGGTGGAATTCGCAATACATTTGAAGCAAGAGGATACACAGCTTGGGACCCTACTTCCCCTGCCTTTTTGTTTGGAAAAACCCTTTGTATACCGACCATTTTTGTGTCTTACACGGGTGAAGCTTTAGATTATAAAACACCTTTGTTGCGTTCCATTTCTGCAGTAGACCACGCATCAACTGAAATTTGTAAGTTTTTCGATAAAAATGTATCTAAAGTTATTCCAACTCTGGGTTGGGAGCAGGAATACTTTTTGGTGGATCGCATGTTAATGGCCTCCCGACCAGATTTAGTTCTAACAGGCAGAACACTCTTGGGACACGGTTCAGCCAAAGGACAACAACTCGACGATCATTACTTTGGGTCTATTCCTACACGGATGCTTTCTTTTATGAATGAATTGGAAGAGGAATGCATGCTTCTGGGTATACCGGTTAAAACACGTCACAATGAGGTGGCACCTTCCCAATTTGAATTGGCACCCATATTTGAAGAAGTCAATTTATCGGTAGACCATAATGCACTTTTAATCGATGTGATGAAGCGTACTGCCGAGAAACACAACCTTGAAGTACTATTTCATGAAAAGCCTTTCGCTGGCATTAATGGTTCTGGTAAGCATAACAACTGGTCATTAGCTACGAACACAGGAGTTAATTTATTGAGTCCAGGGAAAACGCCCATGAGTAATTTACAGTTCCTTACCTTTTTTGTGAATACTATTGCAGCTGTCCATCAGCATCAAAACTTGTTGTGTGCTTCCATGATGAGTGCTAGTAACGACCACCGATTGGGTGCTAATGAGGCTCCGCCGACAATCATGTCTGTCTTTATTGGAAAACAACTCACCAAGGTCTTGAATGACTTAGCTCAGGTATCTGAAGGAAAGCTTTCTCCTCAGGAAAAAACGGATTTAAAACTTAACGTAGTAGGAAAAATCCCTGAAATTTTATTGGATAATACTGACCGAAACCGCACATCACCTTTTGCTTTTACGGGAAATAAGTTTGAATTTCGTGCCGTGGGTTCCAAAGCGAATTGTGCCAAACCGATGACAGTATTGAATACTATAGTGGCAAATCAATTGCAGGCCTTCAAAGAAAAAGTAGATGCTTTGATGGACAAAGATGCTAAAATGAAAAAAGACGACGCTATTTTTAATGAATTACGCGATTTGATCAAGCAAATTAGTCCGGTTTTGTTTGAAGGAGATGGCTACAGTGAAAATTGGATCAAAGATGCCAAAAAGCGAGGCCTTAACCAAGCGACCAATACACCAGAAGCATTGAAAGCTTATGTAACTGAGGAAAGTATTGCCTTATTTGGCGATCAAAACGTACTAGGCAAAAGAGAGTTAGAGGCTCGTTTTAATGTAGATTTAGAACAGTATACCTTAGCCTTACAGATTGAAGGTAGAACCTTGGGTGACCTTGCGCGGAATCATATCATTCCAACAGCAATCAACTATTTGAACACCTTGATAGAGAACGTAAAGGGGCTAAAGGAAATTTACGGCGACGAGTTTAAAGATAAAGCCAAAGAGCAAATGTTGCTCATTGAGCGTATTTCATCGCATATTTCTGAAATCAATTCTGGAGTTAATGACATGATTGATAAGCGAAAGAAAGCTAATTTAATTACTGATGATTTAAAAAAGGCATTGGCCTACTGTGATCAGGTGAAGCCTTGTTTTGAAACCATTCGCTACCATTGTGATAAATTAGAACTTTTGGTCGATAATTCGCTTTGGCCACTAGCAAAATACCGAGAATTATTATTCTCGCATTAGAAATTGAATTCCCTGTTTTGGATGCGGAATAATTCCCCTACTTTTGTAAAAAATTGTCCATGAGTACAGCGTCAAGTGATCGGTATCGTCTTCGAGGAGTTTCTGCCCAGAAAGAAGATGTGCACAATGCTATAAAGAATATCGATAAAGGATTATTCCCCAAGGCTTTTTGTAAAATTGTTCCAGACTATTTAACCGGTAGTGAAGATCACTGTATCGTTATGCATGCTGATGGCGCAGGAACAAAGTCCTCTTTGGCCTATGCCTATTGGAAGGAAACCGGTGATCTAACAGTTTGGAAAGGCATTGCGCAAGACGCTTTGATCATGAATATCGATGACCTTTTATGTGTTGGTGCTACAGAAAACATTCTACTTTCCTCAACCATTGGACGAAATAAGCAACGTATTCCTGGAGAGGTACTGGCCGCTATTATTAACGGAACCGAAGAATTGATCAACGATTTGGCTGAGCATGGTGTTTCCATTAAAAGTACTGGAGGAGAAACAGCAGACGTTGGTGATTTGGTACAAACCATTATTGTGGATTCGACGGTGGTTGCACGGATGAAACGTTCTGAGGTAATCAATAATGCCAATATTCAAGCAGGAGATGTAATCGTTGGCTTGGCTTCTTTTGGGCAAGCAAATTACGAGTCCGAATACAACGGCGGTATGGGGAGTAACGGTTTAACCTCTGCTCGTCATGACGTATTCAATACTTCGGTAAAAGATAAATTCCCAGAAACCTTTGATGCGAGTGTAACGCAAGACTTGATTTATTCTGGCTCAAAAGCCTTAACCGACGATGTACAAGGAGCGCCGCTGAATGCAGGGAAAATGGTCCTTTCGCCTACGCGAACCTACGCACCAATCATTCAAAAAATATTCAATTCCATCGATCGTTCCCAAATCCACGGAATGGTCCATTGTAGTGGAGGAGCGCAGACCAAAGTATTGCACTTTGTCGATAGTGTTCACGTAATTAAAGACAATCTTTTTCCAACGCCTCCCTTGTTTAAAATGATCCAAGAAGAATCTGGAACGAGTTGGAAAGAAATGTACGAAGTCTTCAATATGGGGCACCGTATGGAACTTTATGTTCCTGCTGCAAGTGCAGATGAACTTATCAAAATCAGTAAATCTTTCGGCGTAGATGCCCAAATAATTGGACGTGTCGAAGCTTCAGAGTCAAAGCAATTGACCATTAAAAGTGATCATGGTGATTTTGTTTATTAACTACCTCCTTAAAAATTAACAACCGATTTTTTTTCTAGTGGCTTTTCATGCTTATCTTTAAGAAAAAAGAAAGCATGAAGAAGTTAACTAGCCCTATTGTTATGCTGTTGTTGTCACTTTTAGTGTTACAATGTGGTAAAGGTGAAGATGGAGGAGGGAGTGATTATCCAACTCCAAATCCTAGTCCAACGATAACCATTACTGCTAGTGATTTTTCGGTAACCATAGCAGAAAATCCAGCTGCGGGTGCTGTTCTTGGAACTGTGCAAGCCAATGCAAGTTCTGGGTCAGTTAGTTTTGCGATCACCTCTCAAAGTTTAGCTGGTGCTATAGCCATCAATGCGAGTACCGGAGAGCTCACTGTCGCTAATGCTAGTTTATTTGATTTCGAAACACAATCAACCTTAACAGCAGTGGTTCGTGCCAGTTCTGGAGGAAGTACAGATGACGCAACGATCACCATTACACTAACAGATGTGGATGAAAATGCAGGATCCAGTCGAACCTTATGGCAAGGGGCTATTATTACCTTTAGTAAACCCAATGGTGGGGATCCCAACGATGAAGCAAATCAAGATCGAATTACCGACAGGGTCTGGATTACCCGTGGAAACAATACTCCAACTGGACAAGGTCAAATTTATAATATTGTTAGCGAAAATGTTGCTTCAGACAATACAAGCCCTGCCGGCACAGCATGGGCGCAGGGAGAATATGCGACCATTGACGATTTAACCTTTACATCTTTTAGAGATGCAGCGCCTGGACAAAAGCCAAAAAATGCAGTAGGTATTCCCATGGTGCTACATCTTGTCGAAGATGATGTCTACATTGAAATTAAAATCACTTCTTGGGCCACCGGTAAACAGGGCGGATTTGCCTATGAAAGAAGAACTGCCGAATGAGAAAACAACTAACGTTTTTTATTTTTCTTGTAAGTGTTTCTCTCAGTGCGCAAAATTGGGAGAGCACTTGGAAAGATGCCACACAAAAAGCTAGCGCAGAGAACAAAAAAATTGTTTTGGTTTTTTCTGGTTCTGATTGGTGTATACCTTGTATAAAACTTGAAAAAGAGGTGTGGCAAAGCGAAGCATTTATTGCATTTTCGAATGAAAATTTGAGTCTTTATCGCGCTGATTTTCCTAAGCGCAAGAAAAATAAATTGTCTCCCCAATTGCAAGAGGCCAATGCAGCATTGGCAGAGATTTATAATGCCAAAGGCTACTTTCCTTGGGTAGTGGTACTTTCGCCTTCGCAAAAGCAATTAGGCACTTTTACCTATGAGAAAACCCCTGTGAGTAGCTATCTTAAAAAGATAAATGGTTTTTAAAATGAAGCAGATTTGCATCTTATTGGTGACTACATTTTTGCTTATAACGAATGGATATGCGCAAGAAGTGGTGCAGCGTAAATTTCAAAAAATGGGTTCTTCTTTTGAAATTACATTGGTGCATGAGAATCCCATACGAGCAGAAAAATTGATCGATGAAAGTATAGCAGAGATTGACCGTATTGAGCGCTTGATTTCTTCTTGGGATCAAGATTCGCAAACTTCACTGGTCAATAAGATGGCTGGAAGTCGTGCGCAAGTTGTTTCCAAAGAATTGTTTGATTTGATAAAACGCGCTAATGCGATAGCACGCTTAACCGATGGTGCCTTTGATATTTCCTATGCTTCAGTTGATAAGTTGTGGTCTTTCACTGGAGAAGAGATGCAGTCCCCCTCAGCAGCCGTAATAAAGACTTCTGTAGCCAAAATTGGCTTTCAGAAAATTGTATTGGACGAAGAAAAGCAAACGGTATTTTTACCAGAAAAAGGAATGAAAATTGGTTTTGGTGCTATCGGTAAAGGCTACGCCGCAGACCGAGTAAAGGCTATGCTTCAGCAAAAAGGGGTGAAAGCTGGAATTGTCAATGCTTCAGGAGATATGTCTGCTTGGGGTACACAACCCGATGGATCACCATGGCAAGTGGGTCTTGTCAATCCCTTGAATAAAAATAAAGTATTTTCATGGTTTCCATTGAATGACACTGCAGTGGTGACTTCTGGCGATTATGAGCGCTATTTATTGATGAATGGGAAACGCTATGGGCATATTATAAACCCCAAAACGGGCTATCCAAGTCAAGGCGTAGTAAGTTGTACTGTTTTTGCACCCAAAGCTGAATTAGCCGATGCTTTAGCAACCGCACTTTTTGTTATGGGAACAGAAACAGGGATTAATTTCATCGATCAACTCCCTAGTGTAGAAGCCTTGATGATAAATGATAGCGGAAATATAATTACTTCAAAAAATATAGCTGTAGATGAAATCAATTAATGGACTATTTCTCTTGCTGATGTTAATGTGTACTGTCTCATGTACTGTTGTGAAAGAGTACAATAAAATCGCCATAAACGATGAAGATATGCTGTTGAGTGCTGTCGATTGTGAGCGTTTTGAAACTAATTTTCAAATATACCGTGAAGCTGCTGCTGGAGCAAACGGAGGTAAAACGGGAGGCGGTTGTGGATGTAATTAAACCTTATTTTTTACTTTTCTTTTTTTTGCTTGGTGGAATTGTTTCCGCTCAGACAATAGATTCATTGACCCAATTCAAGAAAAAGATTTTGGAAAGCGTTGAGGTGGACATCTTGATGAGCTATTATGAGCAAGAGGGAATTCATGCTGCGGTTAGCGGCGGAATCGGGAATGAATATTTAACCAATTATGCTCCCACCATTGTGGTGCGAATGCCCTTGAATGAGGACGCTATTTTAACTGCTGATGTTGGGATCTCTGCCTACACTTCGGCCAGTTCTAGTAATGGCAACCCCTTTAATCAATCTGGTGCATCCAATCGAGATGAGGACGAAGAAACGCCTCGGGGCAATGGTTCTTCCTCTGGATCACCCAAAGGTTCTCCATGGGTGGCGTCCACTGGTGCTTCTGCAAAAGATGTTTTAACTACTGTAAATATTGGTTATCAAAAAGCAAGCGATGATCGAAATCAGTATTGGGGTGTAAATGCTGGAGGATCCATAGAATACGATTATTCCTCGCTTAATTTTGGGGCTTCGTTTGCCCAATTATGGAACGAGAAGAATACAGAATTTACCTTAAAAGGTCAGGTTTATGTCGATCGATGGAACCCAATCATACCCACTGAGTTGCACGAGTATGAGCTTTTTCAAGAAACTTTTTTGTACAATCCAGATTCCTATTTTTCTGGCGTTAGTATAACAGACGATCAGGGGAATAGTGTGGCTGGTTATTTGCCCGGCAATTTCACCTCCTATGTGACTGTAAAACGCAATTCCTTTGCATTAAGTCTCGGTTTATCACAGATTCTTGGCCCAAAATTACAAGGGGCTATTTTTGCCGACCTTGTTGTTCAAAAAGGCTTATTGTCGAATCCTTTACAACGCGTTTATTTCCAAGACCGAGAGAATTTTTACATTGGTAATTTTCGAAGTATTCCTCAGTATACTTCCTTCGAAAACATAGATGTCTTTCATTTAGCAGATGATGTTGAGCGTTTGCCTTCCCAGCGTTTAAAGATACCAGTTGGAGGTCGCTTGAATTATTATATCAGTGAATATCTTGTGTTGCGTTCCTATGCACGTTATTATAGTGATGACTGGGGGATTCAATCCAAAACACTGCAATTTGAACTCCCAATCCGTTTCAATTTATCATGGAAATTCACGCCTATTTATCGCTACTATGATCAAACTGCAGCCGATTATTTTGGCCCTTACAATACCCACCTATCCTCTCAAGAGTTTTACACTTCTGACTATGATTTGTCTGATTTTTCTAGCCATCAATGGGGAGCATCTCTTAGTTATCGATCTGTTCTTTCTCAGTTAAAAATAGTTGATTTTGGGCTTAAATCTGCTCAGCTACGCGCACAGCATTATACAAGAAGTGACGGTCTATCGTCCTTTATTGTATCGACTTCTTTCAAATTTGTTTTGGATCAATAGACTTAGTCATTTGCAATAAAATGAGTAAATTTGTCATTCGATATTTTCCCATATGTTAGAAAAATTACAAATCATACAACAACGCTTCGATGAAGTTTCCGATTTAATTATCCAACCCGATATTATTTCGGATCAGAAGCGTTATGTACAATTGAACAAAGAGTACAAAGACTTGAGTAAATTGATGGAAAAGTCAAAAGTATACAAGGAACTTTTATCCAATCAAGAAGAAGCCATGGAAATCATAAAAGATGGAAGTGACGATGAAATGGTTGAAATGGCGAAAATGCAGCTAGAAGATGCAAAAGAACAATTGCCAACTTTGGAGGAGGATATCAAATTCATGTTGATTCCAAAAGACCCGGAAGATGCTAAAAATATTGTGGTTGAAATTCGTGCTGGAACTGGTGGAGATGAAGCGAGTATTTTTGCAGGAGATCTCTATCGCATGTATACTAAATATTGCTCTGACCGCGGTTGGAATGCCAGCCTAGTTGACAGTAGTGAGGGTACTGCAGGAGGATTTAAGGAAATTATCTTTGAAGTTTCTGGAGAGGAAGTATATGGAACAATGAAGTTTGAATCTGGTGTGCATCGTGTTCAGCGTGTGCCGCAAACAGAAACGCAAGGACGTGTGCATACATCAGCAGCTACGGTAATGGTTTTACCAGAAGCAGAAGAATTTGATGTTGAAGTAGATATGAATGATGTTCGTGTAGATTACTTCTGTTCTTCGGGACCTGGTGGACAATCGGTCAATACAACCTATTCGGCCGTTCGTTTAACGCACGAACCAACCGGAATTGTGGCGCAGTGTCAAGATCAAAAATCACAACACAAGAACAAGGATAAAGCATTGAAAGTTTTGCGTTCTCGTTTATACGAATTAGAATTATCCAAGAAGTTGGAGGCAGATGCTGAAAAGCGTAATTCTTTGGTTTCTTCGGGCGATCGTTCTGCCAAGATCCGCACCTATAATTATCCGCAAGGACGGGTAACAGATCATCGAATTGGATTAACCCTTTATGATCTTCAAAATATTATTAACGGAGATATTGCCAAGCTTATCGATGAATTGCAACTGTATCAAAATACAGAAAAGTTGAAGGAGGCGGGAGAAGTGTTTTAAGTATGAAGACAACTCAATTAACTGCTGAAATTTTACGAAAAAAATCATTTCTATGTGTTGGCTTGGATGTCGACATGGATAAAGTGCCTAGTGCATTTCGCAATTCACCCACCGCCTTGGTTGATTTTTCTAAAGCGATCATCGATGCTACTGTTGATTATGCGGTGGCTTATAAACCCAATTTAGCCTTTTTTGAAACCTATGGGGTGGAGGGGATGGCTGCGTTAAAAGAAGTAATTGACTACCTCAATGCAAAGCATCCAGAAATTTTCACTATTGCAGATGCCAAAAGAGGCGATATAGGGAATACGTCTACCCGCTATGCAAAGGCTTATTTTGAAACTCTAGGTTTTGATTCGATTACCGTTGCGCCATATATGGGAAAAGATTCGGTTGAACCCTTTTTGGCCTTTAAAAATAAGCACACTATACTTTTAGCCTTGACTTCAAACCCAGGCTCAAACGATTTTCAACGCCTCGAGACAAATGGGAAACCCTTGTTCCAGTCGGTTTTGGAGACAGCAAAAACATGGGAGGGAAGTGATCAATTAATGTATGTGGTTGGAGCAACACGAGCCGATGCATTGACCGATATTCGTAAAATTGTTCCTGATGCATTTTTGCTCGTTCCGGGTGTTGGTGCTCAAGGGGGAAGCTTGGCTGAGGTTGCTACTTATGGATTGAATAAAGAGGTTGGCCTGTTGGTGAATTCCTCACGTGGAATCATATACGCTTCACAAGAAGAAGATTTTGCTAATGCGGCGCGCCGTGCAGCTAAAGCAATGCAAGAAGAAATGGCGCTTCTATTGGCTCAAAACAACTTAATTTAATGCTTAACTACTCTGTTTATCGTTCTGAAGAAAACAAACAATGGGTGACTTTCATCCATGGGGCAGGGGGGAGTTCATCTATTTGGTTCAAGCAGATCAAAAGTTTTTCACGTTTCTTTAATTTACTTTTAATCGATCTTCGCGGACATGGTAAGTCTAAGAATCATTTGGCGGACTTGTCTAACAGTGCTTATACTTTTGATGAAATAGCAGCAGAAGTGATCGAGGTTTTGGACCATGAGAAAATTCAGCGTTCCCATTTCATGGGAATCTCCTTGGGAACAATACTTATTCGAACCATGGCAGAGACACATCCAGAGAGAGTCGAGAGTATGATTTTGGGGGGAGCTATTCTCAAACTGAATTTCCGTTCTAGATTGTTGATGCGCTTTGGGAATGCAACCAAGTCCATTCTTCCCTATATGTGGTTGTATAAAATGTTGGCTTTTATTATTATGCCCAATCGCAATCACAAAGAATCGCGTTTGTTGTTTATTCGAGAGGCCAAGAAGTTGTATCAAAAGGAATTTATCCGTTGGTTTAGGTTGACCACTGAACTAATTCCGTTATTAAAGATATTTCGTCAAGAGCAAATCAAAATCCCAACCTTGTATGTAATGGGGGCGCAAGACTATATGTTTTTACCAGCGGTAGAAAAAGTAGTTGCACAGCATAATTTATCTCAGTTGCAAATCATTCCTGACTGTGGCCATGTTGTCAATGTCGAGCGACCGCAGAAGTTCAATCATCTGGTCATTGGTTTCTTACAAAATCTTTAAGAGAAAATCACTGTTTTATTTTGGTAAACTAAGACCTTACGGTTCACGTGAAGTTGTATGGCCTTAGAGAGGACAATGCGTTCTAGATCTCTCCCTTTTGCGATAAAATCTTCGATGGAATGTAGGTGTGAAACTTGAGTAGTGTTTTGGTCTATAATAGGCCCAGCATCCAGTTCCTCAGTAACGTAATGACTGGTTGCGCCAATGATCTTAACCCCTCGTTCAAAGGCTGAGTGATAGGGCTTAGCACCAGGAAAAGCCGGGAGAAAGGAATGGTGAATATTGATTATTTTATTGGCGTACTTCGCAATCAGTTTTGGTGAAATGATTTGCATATAGCGCGCTAATACGATGCATTCTACCTTATGCTGCTTAAGGAGTTCAAGTTGACGTTTTTCCGCTTCCTCTTTGGTGTCTTTTGTTACGGGGTTATGGTAGAAAGGAATATCGAAGCGTTCAGCGATTGAACCAAGGTCTTTGTGATTGCTTAGAATAAATGGGATATCAACGGCTAACTCCTTGGATTGATGACGGGCTAGAATGTCGTATAGGCAGTGATCATATTTGGAAACAAACAAGGCCATTTTTGGGCGATAGTCTTTATCGTATAAATCGTATTCAAGGGCGTATTGTTTGGCAATGCTTTCGTCTAAGGCAGTACTAAATTGCTCCTTGGTGAAATTTCCATTCATGAATTCACATTCCAAACGCATGAAGAATAGTTTGTTTTCACGATCGACATATTGATCGATGTAAACGATATTTCCAGACTTTTGGTGGATAAAATTGGTGACAGTTGCAATGATTCCCTTTTGGTCAGGGCAATTAATGTTGAGTATGTAGGTAGCCATTTGTATGGTATATAATGTTCTAAAGTACAGCCTTTTTGAATAGGGTAAAAGAAAAACCCCTGAATCTCACAAAAAGAGATTCAGGGGTTAAAAAAACCAAACAATATTGTTTTAGAAACTGTAGATCGCAGCTACGATCAAAGTTGAAAGGCTATCTGTTGCTCCATCTGCATTGCTGTAGAATTCGCCAGATGCAGAGTCGATACGGAACTCAGGCTTAAAGATGAAGTTTCCAGAAGTATAGCTACCAGTAAGGGTGAAAGATGTGTTGTCGCCTTCACCGCTAATTGATCCAATTGCGCCAAGACCTTCTTCAGAAAAGGCTTCAAATCTTGCTCCAAGTGCAAAAGAATCTGAGATAGTGTACTGTGGGTATAATGCAATTCCAGAAAATTTAGTATCAAAATCATCGCTGTAAGATGTAGCATTGATTCCGAAATAAAAGTCTTCTGTTAAGTTGAATCCTCCTGTAAAGTCGATTTGAGAAACTCCTGCAGTTCCACCACCTAAGTAGTTGATGTACTGACCATATAAGCCTAATTGAGCTCCAATCATATAGTCCTCACCTAAAGGTTGGAATTCTGTCATATCTGTTGAGTTTAATACACCTAACATAAGGGAAACATTATCACTTACAGCTATGTCAGCTTTGATCCCAGTATGTGAAAAAGGTCCGTAAGAGAACATGTATGAAGTAGAGTAGTTAAAGTTTGCTACTGGAGAGATCACTTCATATCCTAAAAAGGTGTTGAAGTTACCTAAGGTTAACGTAAAACTATCGCTGATGTTATAGTAGGCGTATAGCTGGTTAACAATTGCGTTTGATCCTTTGGCAACAAGTTCCCCATCTTCATTAATAAAAGTAGCAGATCCAAAGACAGCATCATTCCCTCTAGGGCCGAAAACTAAGTCGGCAACAAAACCAGACTTTTCTCCTTCATAAGAAACAACCACATTGGCCATTCCAAGGGCAAAACCTGGAAGGTTTCCAAAAGAAGTTCCTGGAGCGTACTCGCTACTTCTAAAATAGGTGTCGATTGATCCTGAGATAGCAAAGCTAGACTCTTCAGTAGTTTCTTCTGTTGTGGTTTCCTCTTGCGCATAGGTTAGTGATCCTGCAAGAAGTGCTAATGTTAAAAATGTTGTTTTGAAAATTCTCATAATATTGATTTTGTAATTATTAATTTAGTGTTGGTTCATTCTAAAGTCAGCATAAGCATCCATTCCGTGTTCAGCTAGATCAAGACCTTTAAGTTCTTCGTCTTTATCTACACGTAAACCAACGGTTGCTTTCACGATGAAGAGGATGATAAAGGAACAGGTGACACAAAATGCACCCACAATCCCTACACCTGCGAGTTGAATTAAGAACTGGTCAACTCCTGCCATTGCTCCGAATATACCAACGGCTAGTGTTCCCCAGATACCGCAGATCAAGTGGACCGCTACTGCACCTACTGGATCATCTAATTTTAATTTGTCTATCAAGGCAACTCCTAAGACAATAATAACACCGGCGATTAATCCAATGATAACTGCATCTCCGGGTGACATTTGATCTGCGCCTGCTGTTATTCCTACTAAACCACCAAGAATACCGTTCATAAACATGGTAAGGTCGTAGTTCTTATACATGATAAAAGAGAAAATGGCAGAAGCAACACCTCCTGCTGCAGCAGCTAAACAGGTTGTTACTAGCGTTAATGAGGTAAGTGCTGGATCAGCAGAAAGAACAGAACCTCCGTTGAATCCAAACCAGCCTAACCAAAGAATTAAAACCCCAGCTGCGGCAAGTGGTAGGTTGTGTCCTGGGATGGCTAAAGATTTTCCATCTTTATCGAATTTTCCAATACGAGCGCCCAACAAGAAGATGGCAACCAATGCTGCCCATCCCCCTACAGAGTGAACAAGGGTAGAACCGGCAAAGTCATAAAAGCCCATTCCGTCTAAGAATCCGCCTCCCCATTTCCAAGCACCTACTATTGGATATACAAGACCAACATAGACGATGGCAAAGATCATGAATGCGCTCAGTTTGATGCGTTCGGCAACTGCTCCTGAAACAATGGTAGCGGCTGTAGCAGCAAACATACCTTGGAAAAGAAAGTCTGTCCACCAGGTGTATCCGCCATCTGCATATGCAGCGGTCATTCCTCCGTCTGGAGCTGCGATACCCCAGCCAGCAAATTTAAGAATACCCATTGAGCCTTCTTCGAATCCAGGGTACATTAGGTTAAAACCGCCAATGGCATACAAGAGTAAACCAACGGTAATTACAAAGAAGTTTTTAAATAAAATATTGATAGTATTTTTTTGACGCGTTAGTCCAATTTCAAGAAAGGAAAACCCTAAGTGCATGAAAAAGACTAATGCCGTACAGACCATCATCCATACGTTGTTTGCTGTAAAAAGTGCTGTAGCTTCCATAAGTGTTATTTATAGTGTTGTTTGATTAGTTTAATGTTGAACCGCCTCGTTCTCCAGTTCGGACACGAATTGCTTCTTCTATTGATGAAACGAAAATTTTACCATCACCAACTTTGTCTGTTGCAGCAGAGTCAACAATTGCTTTGATGGTTCTCTCAACAAAATCATCATTTACTACGATTGAAATGTGGCGTCGTTGAATATCGGATGTGCTGTAGCTTATACCGCGATAAACATGACCTTCTTTTTCGTTTCCAATTCCTGTTACGTCCCAGTAGCTAAAAAAATTAACTTCAACGGCGTGTAGCGCATCGCGAACCTCTGAGAATTTAGACTTTCGGATGATTGCTTCAATTTTTTTCATATTGTATGATTTAATATTTATGGGTCAAAAATAGACAAGTGTATAATGTACCCCCAATATTTTTATGGCAATATTTAAGCTTTTATGATATAAATAAAATACACCCCCTATTTTTTAGGGGGTGTATAAAATTCGGATACAAATTGTGAGATTATTGAAAAATATCCCTTCTCAATGAAGAATAGATAATTATCGAGATAGCCAGAGACCAAATATGAGCGATAGTGTTCCTAGGCAGATGGTTGCAGTGAAATAAATAAAGGGATAGACCATAGAAGTGGCCTTGGTCAAGTTAAAAAGATCAAGGGTGAAGCTAGAAAAAGTTGTGAGTCCACCACAAAAACCAATCATTAAAAAGAGGGTAAGTTCCTCCCGCATTAATTCTAGTCTATTGAAATAGCCTAACAATAGGCCAATGAGTAAACATCCTATAATATTTGCAGCTAATGTTGCGAAGGGAAAATTGGTGTTGGTCGATTTAAAGAGAATAGAAATTAAGTAGCGAAGACTACTGCCCAGTCCGCCACCTAAGAAAACCCATAAAATTGCTTTAATGTCCATTATTGTATTGGTAAAATTAGTGTTGTTTCCCACTTCAAAGGGTTGCTTGTGTCTTTCTTGCTAACTGTTTCAATTTGGATGGCCGGATAGCTTTGCTGTTTCGCTTGAAGGCTGTCGTTAAGTACAAGCCAACTATCTTTCAAATAGGTAAAGTTTCCAAAATGGACTAAAACAATCGAATTTCCTCCTTTGTACCGACGGCATTTTATCGTTTCACTGTTGGTGTTGTAATAACGATCTGTTTTGATTGCTGCCCTCCAAAACACGTTTCTGTCTTTAATTAGCGGGTAGAGCACAAACGCATCGCCTAATGTTACGATCTCATTTTTCTGTGCAAAGGCAATTAAATTAGATTGGGCAACTGCTATATTCTTTGATAATGAAGACCAGTCACTCGATCCTTCAATGGCTATATAATAGGACAAAGCTTGAGGTTGTTCGCCAAGATACTCCCAACGATGCTGGCCAAATTGTTTTTCAATAGCCACAATGCTAGCGGCTAATCGTGATTCTGCTAGGTCTTTTATTGTACGATGAAAAATTGAATTAAAAAAGAGATAGAGCTTTACACTAAAGACGGCAGAATAAGTATAGCTGACTTTTGTGGTATTTTTTTCTTGGTCAAAAGACCATTTTTCAATTAGTTCAAAACCTTTGGAGGTTGGAATGGTAAATTCAATAGTGCGCTTTTCTTCTGTAAGTAATTGGATCTGGTTTTCTAAAAACACTTCATGTAAAGCGGTGAAATTCTCTTTGTAATGATGCTGCCAAAACTCATTCCCTTGCTTACTGGATAGATAATCAATATAGCATGAAGGAGGATAGGCAACTTCCTGCTCGATTGAAAGCAGATAGTCTGAGGGGTGATTTTTTACAATGAGCACAAAGAGGCTTGTGCCAAAAAAGACTAGCCCAATAAGTGTTTGCAGGAATTTAACCATCTAACTATTCCGTTTAATGAACAAATACCTTAATCATAAATAGAGCGACAATGGCTAAAACAAAGCCAATCAATATTTTATAACTTCCGGCATAATGTATTTTATGCCCCTTAGAGTCTTTGCGATACATCCAAACAACAATGGCAGAGAAGGAGATGACAAAAAAGACGGCAAATTGGAGTTGTCCTGATGAAAACATTCGTAATTTTTCCACTAAATTAGACATTCTAGCTCATAATACTTAATTATTCATGATTCAAAAAGAACTTAAAGCCGTTGAAGCATTTCACAAAGCATTTAAAATTGACTGTGAAAATGCACCTACCGTTGCCATTTCAGATAGCATTAAAGAATTGCGTTTCCGACTAATGGAAGAAGAGAACGAAGAATACCTCGAAGCAGCAAAGAATAACGATCTTGTGGAAGTTGCCGATGCGCTTGGAGATATGCTCTACATACTTTGCGGTACAATTTTATCACACGGAATGCAGCATAAAATTGAAGAAGTATTTGACGAAATACAACGCTCAAATATGAGTAAACTAGGCGAGAATGGTGAGCCAATATATAGGGAGGACGGAAAAGTTATGAAGGGGCCTAACTATTTCAAGCCCAATATTGCTGACCTACTTAAGCGTTAACAGCAACAACTTCTTTGCGCCACTGATATGGATCTTCGCTTTTGTTGTATTGAATGTGAACGATCTTTTCTTTGAGCATTGCTGCATAGGAATTCTCAATTGTAGGCAAAACATGTTTAGTTCCTTGGAATCCGACACCATGTATAGGGCTAATGACAACTGCTGTTCCAGCGCCGAATATTTCTTTCAATCGTCCAGCTTTGTGTGCTTCAATTACTTCAGCAACTTTGACCGGGCGAACTTCTACTGAAATACCCATATCTTTTGCAATTTGGATTACGCTTTTACGGGTTATCCCGTCTAGAATAGTATCTGTTGTAGGGGCAGTTATTAATGTATCATCAATACGGAAGAAAACATTCATTGTTCCTGATTCTTCTAAATATTCATGCGTATTTGCATCGGTCCATATCATTTGTTGATATCCTTCCTTCTGTGCGAGTTGTGTTGGGTAAAAGGCCGCTGCATAATTTCCAGCTGCTTTTGCATAACCTACTCCTCCGCTTGCTGCACGCGAGAATTTTTCTGACACCAATACGTTTATTTCTCCACTGTAGTAAGCACCAACGGGGGCGCAAATGATCATAAACGAATAGCGGTTTGAAGCCGAAGCAGCAACTCCTGCTTGATTGGCAAAAACAAATGGGCGTACATACAACGAATTGCCAATACCAGGTTTAATCCAGTCGCTATCCATAGAAAGTAATTCATTCATTCCATTCATGAAAAGATCTTTTGGGAATTCTGGCATGGCCAAACGTGCTGCAGATTTATTAATCCGAGCATGATTGTCTTCTGGGCGAAAAAGCCAAACACGATCTGTATCGTCTTTGTAGGCTTTCATTCCTTCAAAAACAGCTTGACCATAGTGAAGAACACTAGCAGAAGGATCCATTTGAATGGGTTGGTAGGGAATGATGCGTGGATCCACCCATTCATCGTCAATGTAATCACAGACAAACATGTGGTCTGTAAATGTTTGACCGAATGATAGATTATTGAAATCTATGCCGTGAATTTTTGATGTTTGAGCGCGTTCTATTTTCATTGGGTAGTTTTTGGTAAAACTAAATTAGTTAATAAATCGTAATTTTTTCCTCATTCTGAAACAGATTTTATGGATGAGGCCACTTTTTGTTCTTCTTTCTACGAACACTAGCAAAAACTGCGTTATTTTCGTTAATGAAATGAAAAAAGCAAAGAAATCACATTTTTTGACTGCAGATGGAAGCCCAACACTTTACATGGAACAGTTTGATGAATATTATCACTCAAAGCATGGGGCAGTTCAAGAGGCGTTGCATGTTTATTTAGGAATGGGATTTGACTATTGGCGATCGTTAAACCCTGAGGCTACGCATTGTCATATTTTTGAAATGGGATTTGGCACTGGTTTGAATGCTTTTTTAACGGCTAAAGCTGCAAGTGAAACCGGTATTCACATCTGTTATCACACGATTGAAGCTTACCCATTATCAACCATAGAAATGAATGAGGCGAATTATGTGTCTTTTTTAGAAGAGGAGGAAAGTCTACTGTTTAATCAAATCCAGCATGCGACTTGGGAAGAAGAAATTTCGATAACTCCCTTCTTCAAACTCAAAAAAATGCATTGCTTACTCGAAAATTATTGCCCTTCGATAAAAACGGATCTTATTTATTATGATGCTTTTGGTGCAAGAGCTCAGCCTGAAATATGGACCGACAATTGTTTTCCTATTTTAACAGAAAACATGAATCCCGGAGGGGTGTTTGTTACTTATGCCGCCATTGGTAGTGTGCGAAGAGCGTTATTGCGATTGGGACTGGTAACGGGCTTAGTTCCTGGCCCTCCAGGAAAACGAGAGATGATACGTGGGCACAAACCTCTTTTGTAGTACATTCGTAAAAAAAAAATATTGCATGAAATTATTGATCACTGGAGCTACCGGTTTGGTGGGATCTATTTTAGCTCAAAAAGCGCTTTCATTGGGTCACGAGATTCATTTTTTAACGACACGAAAAACGAAAGTTATTCAGGAGGGAAAAATGAAGGGTTACTATTGGAACCCTTCGTTAAATGAATTAGATCTGGCTTGTTTTGAAGGTGTAGATGCGATAGTGCATTTGGCTGGTGCCAGTATTTCTCAGCGCTGGACAAAGAAAAACAAAGAAGAAATTTCTTTAAGTAGAATCAACGGAACCCGTTTGTTGGTCGATGGTATTCGCCAGCTTGATGGTAAGCATCAAATAAAACAAGTCGTTGCGGCCTCTGCTATTGGAATTTACCCTTCCTCTTTTGAAATGATTTATACCGAAGATTATCTTCCAAAACGATCTTCGTTTTTGGAAGAAGTCGTTATGGATTGGGAACAAGAAGAAGACGGTTTTTCGTCTGTAGGGCTTCAATTGGCAAAACTTCGGATTGGGCTAGTGTTGACAGAAACAGGTGGAGTGCTTGGACCGTTAAAAACACCTACTTGGTTTGGATTAGGAGCTGCTTTTGGCAATGGAGAGCAAACTCAATCGTGGATACATGTAGATGATTTGGTTGGGATGATTATGACTGCTATCGATAAGAAATGGGAAGGTGTCTTCAATGCAGTTAGTCCAAACCCTGTTTCACAAAAAGAATTTACCAAGACATTGGCAAAGGCCATGCGTCGCATTTATTTTTTGCCCCCAATACCCAAACTTTTTATCCGTTTGGTTGTTGGAGAAATGAGTACGTTGGTTTTTAATAGTCAAAATGTTAGTGCGGAAAAAGCGCTAAAAGAAGGTTTTGTTTTTATCCATCCTGAATTGCTTCCAGCAATTAAGTCGTTACTTTAAGGATAACTTTTGTATGACATTTTGACAAGTTTATTAAAATGGCAGTACTTTTGCTTTCGCAAAGAAAAAAATAAGCATGAGCACGGCAAAAAAAACAGAAAAAGACCCATCGAAAGAAAAGGCTAAGTCGACAAAAAAAGCAAGCCCTAAAACTGCAGCAGCAAAAAATGCGAAAGCGTTAGAAGCATTGAATGAGGAGCTTTCGGCTGAGAAGGACAAGTTCTTGCGTTTATTCGCTGAGTTTGAAAACTACAAGAAAAGAACGTCTAAAGAGCGAATCGAATTGTTCAAAACGGCAGGTCAAGAAGTTATTACAAGTTTATTGCCTGTGGTCGATGACTTTAGCCGTGCGTTAAAAGAGGCAGACAAATTAGCGGATACAGAACAGTTTGAGGGTTTCCGTTTAATTAATAACAAATTGAATGAGACGCTAAAAAGTAAAGGGCTCGTGGCTGTTGAAGTTGCCCCCGGCGATATTTTTGATGCTGAAGTTCACGAAGCGATTACTCAAATCCCTGCTGGTGAAGACCAATCAGGTAAAATAATAGACATTACAGAGACTGGCTACCAGTTGGGAGAAAAAATTATCCGTTACCCAAAAGTGGTTGTCGGTCAATAAATAGCAAATGAAAGAAGATTTTTACGACATACTAGGCTTACAAAAAGGAGCATCTGCTGCTGAAATTAAAAAGGCATATCGCAAGAAAGCCATCGAATTTCACCCAGACAAGAATCCAGGCGATGAGAAAGCTGAGGCAAATTTTAAGAAAGCTGCAGAAGCCTATGAGGTTTTAAGTGATGCAGACAAAAAAGCGCGTTACGATCAATATGGTCACGCTGCCTTTGAAGGCGGTCAAGGTTTTGGCGGTGGTGGAATGAACATGGATGACATTTTCAGCCAATTCGGTGATATTTTTGGTGGCGGCTTCGGTGGCGGCTTTGGCGGTTTTGGCGGGGGTGGAGGCCAGCGTCGCTCAAAAGGAGGTAATCTCCGTATTCGAGTGAAATTAACCCTTGAAGAAGTGCTAAATGGCGTAGAAAAAAAGGTTAAAGTAAGTCGAAAGGTTCAAGCCAAAGATGTTCGTTATTCCAATTGTTCCCAATGTGGTGGGAGCGGACAAACAGTACGTATTACCAATACAATACTTGGGCGTATGCAAACTGCAGTAACTTGTCCTACTTGTCAAGGTAGTGGGCAAAGCATTCAACATCGTCCAAAAGGAAGTGATGCTCAAGGAATGATCTCTGAAGAGGAAACAGTGAGTATAAAAATTCCTGCTGGAGTAGAAGAGGGGATGCAGTTGAAAGTGAGTGGAAAAGGTAATTCTGCTGCTGGTAATGGCGTATCTGGCGACCTAATTGTATTAATTGAAGAGCATGCGCATGACGACTTCATCCGTGAAGGAAATCATTTACATCACGATTTGTACATATCATTCTCTGAAGCGGCGCTTGGCGTTGCCAAAGAAGTTGGTTTATTGGACGGTAAAGTGCGTATAAAATTAGATGCGGGTATTCAAGGAGGAAAGACACTGAGACTTCGTGGAAAAGGCTTACCCGATTTAAATAGATATGGCAAAGGAGACCTTTTGGTGCATATCAATGTATGGACGCCAAAAACGTTAAATCGTGAGCAAAAACAATTTTTTCAACGCATGATTGACGATGAGAATTTCATCCCTAAACCCGAGAAATCAGACAAGTCATTTTTTGAAAAAGTTAAAGACATGTTCGCCTAATTTTTTCTAATTAAAAAAATAGAGTATATTTGAATTGCACAATTTGTGCATTTTTTCTTTTTCATAGCAATTTTTTCCCATCCTTGTTTCGATAAGGGTGGGTTTTGTTTTTACTTCTATTTTAATTTATCCTATCTTTGATAGAAGCCAAATTCAAAACGTTTCTAAATGGACAAAATCACCGATTTCTTTAACTATACCTTTCATATTGGAAGCGATATTTCCTTCAGCATAAAGTCGCTTTTGATCATTCTTTTGGTGTTCTTTTTTACCAAGTATTTTTTGCGCTTTTCACGGCGGTTAATTTTGAAACGCATGGACGAAGACGTCCAGTTTAAGTTCAAGAGTATATTTGCCTTTTTCAATTACTTTGTTTACCTCATTGTTATTTTGATTACTTTCGACACAATTGGGGTTAATGTCACCGCTATTTTTGCTGCCTCTGCGGCCTTGTTGGTTGGTGTTGGTCTAGCCCTACAAACCTTTATTGAAGATATTATTTCTGGAATATTTATTATTGCAGATAAAGCCGTGCATGTTGGCGATATCATTGCTATTGAAGGACAAGTTGGGAGAGTTGAAAACATTACATTGAGAACTACACGAGCTGTCACAATCGATAACAAAGTGTTGATTATACCTAATCATAAATTTTTAACCTCCATATTGTATAACTGGACCGAGAATGGTACGCTAACGCGCGAGCATGTTGAGGTTGGGGTAAGTTATGCCAGTGATGTTGATCAAGTGCAAGAAATACTTATCTCGTTAGCCAAAATGCATAAGCAAGTGTTGAAAAATCCAGTACCAACGGTGTTATTGCAAGATTTTGGTGACAGCGCCTTGTGTTTCCGTTTGTATTTTTCGATCAATAACAGTTTTATTGCCAATCAAGTGAAAAGCGATATTCGTTTCAAAATATTTCAGGCATTCAAGGAGCACAACATTCAAATCCCATTTCCCCAACGAACGGTATGGTTGAACCAAACCGAAAACCTATAACATGACACGAATTTTAATTATTGAAGACGAAGAACCAATCCGCCGAGTGCTAAAGCGTATTTTAAACGAGGAAAATGAACGTTTTAAAATTGATGAAGCAGCGGACGGAAAGGCGGGTTTTGATGCCGTCAATGCGGAAGATTACGATTTGGTTTTGTGTGATATTAAAATGCCAAAGAAAGATGGTTTAGAGGTCTTGGAACAAGCAAAGAATCTAGGAATTTCCTCTCCGTTCATTATGCTAACTGGACATGGGAATATTCAAACTGCTGTTGAGGCAATGAAATTAGGTGCGTATGATTATATTCCGAAACCACCTGATTTAAACCGACTCCTAATTTCTGTTCGAAATGCTTTAGAAACGAAGCATTTGGCTGTTGAAAATGTGCAATTAAAAAAGCGCATTGCCAAGGCCTATGAAATGGTTGGCCAATCTAAAGCATTGTCCAATGTTTTTACATTGATTGATAAAGTTGCACCTACTCAGGCTCGTGTGTTAATCATGGGATCAAATGGAACCGGAAAGGAATTGGTTGCTCATCAAATTCATCAAAAGAGTGAACGTAATAAAGAAGCACTTATTGAAGTGAATTGCGCGGCAATACCTTCTGAATTAATCGAAAGTGAATTGTTTGGACATGTAAAAGGCTCATTTACTTCTGCTGTAAAAGACCGCAAAGGAAAATTTGAAGCGGCCGATGGTGGAACACTTTTCTTGGATGAAATAGGTGATTTGAGCTTAGGTGCTCAAGCCAAAGTTTTACGTGCTTTACAAGAAAATAAAATCCAACGAGTTGGAAGCGATAAAGATTTGTCGGTAGACGTGCGCATCCTTGCGGCAACGAATAAAGACCTAGAAAAAGAAATTGCAGAAGGTCGATTTCGGGAAGACTTGTACCATCGTTTGGCAGTCATTGTCATTCGCGTCCCCGCTTTAAAAGATCGTTTGGAAGACATTCCGCTTTTGTGTGATCACTTTATTCAACAGATAGCAAAAAAAGATGGTCTTGCGGTAAAAGAAATTGAGCCCAATGCCTTAAAAAAGTTAAAAGAATATCCTTGGACTGGAAACATACGTGAACTACGCAATGTCCTTGAACGTCTAATGATTTTGGGTGATAATCCAATAACAATTCAAAATATTGAACAATTTGCATCAAAATAACATGAAAAGAATTCTATTACTTCCCATTTTCTTATTTGCCCTTAGTGTAACTGCACAAACAGCGGTTGAGCCAACCATCAAAAAAATTTACCAAACGGCATTAGTTGACGGTCAAAGTTATGCTTGGTTGGAACATTTATCCAATCAAATTGGTGGACGCCTTTCGGGTTCACTAAATGCACAGCGTGCCGTTGAGTGGGGGAAAGACGAACTAGATGCTCTTGGGTTAGACAAGGTTTGGTTACAGCCAGTAATGGTTCCCAAATGGATTCGGGGAACCTTTGAATATGCAAACATTGAGACAAGTCCAGGAAACACAATTAACGTAAATGTTTGTGCTTTGGGTGGTTCAGTCGCCACTCCTCTGTCCGGCATACGTGCTGAAGTAATTGAAGTAAAAAGTTTTGATGAACTTTCTGCCTTAGGTTCAGATAAAATTAAAGGAAAAATTGTGTTTTATAACCGTTCAATGCAAGCGGATTTAGTAAATACATTTACGGCATATTCTGGCTGCGTTGATCAACGTTACAGTGGCGCAGAAGAAGCTGCGAGGTTGGGTGCTGTTGGTGTAATTGTTCGCTCTATGAATTTACGCCTGGACGATTTTCCACATACAGGTTCCATGAGTTATGGCGACTTGCCTTTAAAAAAGCGAATTCCAGCGGCTGCCATTAGCACTAACGATGCAGAATTGTTAAGTTCTATGTTGTCGCTCAACGGAAAACTAAAATTTTATTTAAAACAGAACTGTAAGAACTTACCAGATGTACAGTCTTATAATGTGATTGGCGAGATAAAGGGTTCAACCCATCCAGAGGAAATCATGGTTGTTGGTGGACATCTCGATTCGTGGGATTTAGGTGACGGTTCTCATGACGACGGAGCTGGAATTGTCCAGTCTATGGAAGTATTGCGTTTGATGAAAAAAATTGGCTATCAACCAAAACGCACTTTGCGGGTTGTTTTGTACATGAATGAAGAGAATGGACAGCGTGGCGCTTCTAAATATACTGAAATAGCAAAGCAGAAAAACGAAAAGCATGTTTTTGCTCTAGAGTCTGATGCTGGCGGATTTACGCCAAGAGGATTCTCAATCGATACAACGCCAGAAAAGTTAGAGCGTATTCAAGCATGGGCGCCTTATTTTGAACCCTACTTAATTCACCTTTTTGTGAAAGGTGGAAGTGGGGCAGACGTAGCTCCCTTGAAGACCGACACAAATGTATTGGCAGGTTTACGTCCTGATTCGCAGCGCTATTTTGACTATCATCATGCCTCGAACGATACCTTTGATGCCATCAACAAAAGAGAATTAGAGCTCGGCGCAGCAACCATGGCTGCAATGGTCTATTTAATGGATCATTTTAAATTATAAGCATTGTTTAAACTTCAACAGTACACCAAAGAATTTAAATATAATTTAAGTTTATCATTTCCTGTTATTTTAGGTCTTTTAGGGCACACCATTGTCCAGTTGGTCGACAATATTATGGTGGGTCAGTTGGGAACTACAGAACTTGCCGCAGTTTCTTTAGGAAATAGTTTTGTCTTCATTGCCATGTCTTTAGGAATTGGTTTCTCGACTGCCTTGACTCCCTTGGTAGCACAAGCTGATGGAACCAAAGATGTGAATGCTGCACAACGCGTACTGTCCCATGGTATAGTATTGTGTACCATTTTAGGCTTAAGTTTATTTTTGGCCGTGTTTGGGTCGCGCAAAATGATGTATTCCATGGGGCAGCCTGAAGCCGTGGTTGAATTAGCATTCCCCTATCTTAAATGGGTTGCTGCCTCATTAATTCCTTTAATTATTTTTCAAGCATACAAACAATTTGCCGACGGCTTGTCGAAGACTCGTCCAGCAATGTATGCTACTGTTTTTTCGAACATTGTTAATGTCATATTGAATTATGTGTTGATTTTTGGCTACGGCGGATTTCCAGAGATGGGCGTGGAGGGAGCTGCAATTGGAACCATGATAGCACGAACTGCTGCGGTTTCATTAATTATATGCTACATTCAATTTCATCCAATGTTTTCAGCATATACCATTCGTATTCGTTTTGAGAATTTGCGTTTATCTTTATTTAAAAAAATATTACGTCTCGGGTTTCCATCTGCCTTACAGATGTTTTTTGAAGTTGCTTTTTTCACCATGGCCATATGGATGTCTGGGGTATTGGGGAAAAACGCACAGGCAGCTAATCAAATTGCCCTCAATTTATCGTCGATGACTTTTATGTTTGCAATGGGTTTAGGTGTTGTTGCAATGATTCGTGTAGGGAATCAATTTGGAAAAAAAGCCTATGCTGATTTGCGCCGCATAGCCATTTCATTGTTTCTATTGATTGGATTGTTTGATATTGTTTTTTGCTTTATTTATTTAAAATTCAATGAAGTTTTACCGTGGATTTATTTGGAAAACTATGGTGATAATACACCAATGGATACTTTAGAGGTCGTGCAAATAGCGGCGGGACTTTTATTGGTTTCAGGCTTCTTTCAAATCACAGACGGCTTGCAGGCTGTTTTTCTTGGAGCCCTTAGAGGGATACAAGATGTGAATGTTCCAACAGCTTTAATCTTCATTTCCTATATGGTAATTGGCCTACCTATTTCGTACTATCTAGGCCTTAGAACAGACTTAGGTGCCGTGGGTATATGGATTGGTTTGCTTACGGGGCTGAGTACTTCAGCCTTTTTACTATTTTTACGCTTTAATCATCAGACAAAAAAACTTTTGAAATCATAAACCCATGGATGTACCTAAATTCCTTATTGCCGATAATTCTTCTCTAGAAGAAGAGATCTTTGTATTACACACTGAATATCCCCGTTTTTTACTGAATGTTTCTAATGACGACATTATGTGGTTGGAGGAGTTTGGCCAGGACGATCAAGAAGAGTTGGAGAAAGTAACCCAAGAACTGATCGAAGAGGCGCTTGCTTTTTTTGATAAGGAAATTGAAAGCATGGAATAATGTTAGAACAACTACTACTTTGGGATGAAACTCTGTTCTTGTATCTAAATCAACTTGGATCTACTTTCTTTGACCCATTTTGGTTGTTGCTGAGTGAGAAAGCAACCAATGCTGTAGTCTATCTTTTTATTGTGTTTGTATACGGTAGAAAACACGGCTGGAAATCGGCTTTTTTTTTACTGCTGATTGGTGCTGCAGTTGTTGGTGTTACAGACCAAGTTACGAATGGATTTAAATACAGTTTCATGCGTTTGCGTCCATGTCACACCCCCGAACTACAAGATATAATGCGTTTGGTGAAAGACAGTTGTGGAGGTAAATACAGTTTCTTTTCGGGTCATTCCTCCAATTCCTTCGCTCTTGCCTTATTTTTTAGCTTGGTATTTAAACGTATTAAATGGCTGATGCCAATCTTGTTATCCTTGGCCGTATTGATTGCTTACAGCAGAGTATATTTAGGCGTTCATTTTCCGTTAGACATTATATGTGGGGCCTTTGCCGGACTACTAATCGCTTCTCTCGTTTATTCTTTGGTGAATAAACGAGCCGCTAACGTCCTACCACCTTATTAGTGGTTTTCTTTTAGTAATTCAGGATAGGCCTTTTGAAAACGACGTAAGCGTGGGATAGATACGTTTTGTACATAGGGGTTTCGAGGATTCAACTTTTCATAGTCCTGGTGGTATTCTTCCGCAAAATAAAACTTTTCTAAGGGGCTTACCTCGGTCACTATTGGGCTAGAAAAAATTTCTTTTTCTTCGAGGAGTGCTATATAATCTTGAATGATTTCACGTTCCGTCTCATTTTGATGAAAGGCAATCGAGCGGTATTGGGAACCGCGATCTGGCCCTTGACGATTTGCTGTTGTTGGATCGTGTGAGCCAAAGAAAACCTGCACCAAGGTGCCAAAGGAAACAACTTTTGGGTCATAAATCACTTCGACAGCTTCGGCATGACCTGTTCTTCCGGTGCCTATTTGGTTGTAGTTTGGGTTTTTTGTATGTCCTCCTGCGTATCCAGAATAGACTTCGTGTACTCCTTTAACGCTTTCATAGATAGCTTCTACACACCAAAAGCAACCCGAAGCAAAATAGGCTTTTTTCAGTCCGTCTTGTGGGCTAGTGGTGGGCTGCCAAACGACCGTTTCTCTATCTACTGGTTTTGAGCTCGAAATACATGTTTGCAAACTAATTAGGCTAAGTAGGGTAAAAAGTACTTTCATTTTTTTCTTCTTTTTTGTGCGATTTTCGCTGTTGGATTAAAAGCTATACAACGATCAAGCCAAAATACTAAATCTTCCTCTAAATCAAATCCGTCGGGATCGATAAAGACATAGCCCTTCATTGGCCGACCCGTAAAATCCATAGGGTGACAGCCTTTTTTGTCAGCAAATTCTATTGCAGCGTTTTCGCCAATCCTGGCCATGAGTAAATCTATTTTTTTCTTTTTGTCAAAATGGATTCCACAGCACATTTTATCGTTGACCATAAAGACACAGCCGCCCATCATGTTCTTGTCGTAAAAGGGAACTTTCTGTTCTGTAAAATAGTTCCGAATGCGTTCGGCTAAGTATTTATCGTAGG
>ENA-OUOG01000927-OUOG01000927.1-marine-metagenome-genome-assembly--contig:-NODE-927-length-35887-cov-5.994890_pt1 | contig 35887 bp, 17 predicted proteins | sample MGYA00248635_ERZ508505 | MGnify/ENA primary metagenome ERZ508505 (study PRJEB26176, sample SAMN06267871) | marine metagenome | isolation source: Saanich Inlet, British Columbia, Canada | place: Pacific... | reverse complement strand
GCCGCCGCCTCGGCGGCAGCCTTCTCAGCGGCAGCCTTCTCCGCCGCCGCCGCCTCGGCGGCAGCCTTCTCGGCGGCAGCCTTCTCAGCGGCAGCCTTCTCCGTTTCTTCACCCATGGGCGTCCTGGGCTCGCGCGGCCCCGCCCTGCCGCGGTTGCTCCAGTCCGCCTCGACGGCGTCCGCGTCGAGCATCGCGGCGAAACGACCGTTCTTTTTTTTCTTGGGCTCGGAAGGTTCGGGGTTGTCGCGCTTCGCTTCGGGCGTCGGCTCGGGTTCGGGCTCGGGCTCGCGATCAGCCTCCGGCGCATCAGCCTCATCAGCCTCATCAGCCTCATCAGCCTCATGAGCATCAGCACCCTCATCACCCTCATCAGCCTCCGACGCGTCGTCAGCCTCGCGGACGAGAGGCTCTCGAGAGGCTTCCTCGATCGTTTCGTCGTCCTCGTCTCCGTCGGCGGCGGCGGCGGCGAAGAGCCTCTGCGCCTCGGCGAGGTCCGCCTGCGCGCGCGCCGCCCACCCGTCGACGTCGAAGTGCGTCTGGTCCTCCTTGAACCGATCGTCCGCGATTTCGGCGGCGTCCGCCATCGCGCGCTCCCACTCCGCCTCGGCGGCGGCGGCGTCCGCCAAGCCGCGAGCCATCTGAGCGGCGACCCCGTCGCGGTCGCGCCGTTTTTGTTCTTCGCTTCTTCGTCGCCGAAGAGCTTCTTCGTCTTCGGAATCTTCCGTCGAGGGGGGGCGTCGCGGAAGATCGGCGGACGACGCTTCGGAGGCGTCTTCGGAGGCGTTCGCGGAGGCGTTCGCGGAGGCGTTCGCGTCGACGTCGACGCCCGTCCCCTCCGCCGCCGCCTTGACGCGGTCGTAGAAGTCATCCCCCGCGAGCGTGTCCATCTCGTCATGCATGGCGCTCCAGCCCTCGTCCATGGTGGACGCGTACGCGCACGCCTCGTCGCCCTCCTCGCACGCCTCGGTTGCGGGTTCGGCGGGGACGTCCGCCGACGACGACGACGACACGTCCGCGGGTCGCGCTTCTGCGGGAGGAGCGTCTTCCACAGAGGCGGCTTCCGAAGTCGCTTCCTCCGCGGAGGCGGCTTCCGAAGTCGTTCCCTCCGGAGTCGCTTCCTCCGATGCCGCTTCCTCCGAAGCCGCTTCCTCCGACGCCGCTTCCTCCGACGCCTCGGTCGCCATCTCTTCATCTGCCTCCTCCTTTTCCTCCTTTTCCTCCCTGATCAGGGCCTTCTGCACTCTGTCCGCGACCCCCGAGTTCTTCGACTGCGCCATGGCCATCGCCACGCGCTCCTCGAACGAGATCTCGTCGAAGGACTTGGCGGGCATCTTCGGGATCTCCACCTCGGCGGAGGAAACGCCGCGAGACTCCGTCTCGGGTGGTCTCGCCGGCGGCGCCGCCGCGGAGGGTTTCTCTCCCCAGCCCGCGACGGGCGGGCGCGGGTCCGGCGCGTCGGTCGCGTCGGTCGACGCGCGCGTCTTGTCGCCGATCGACTCGCCCTTCGCGGCGCGCACGCGCGCCTCGAAAGCCTCGTCCTCAGGCGTCTTCGCGTCAAACGTCATAGGCTGTTCAGTCTCCGAAGACGGCGACTTTGTCTTTTCCTTCTCCTGCTCCTTCGCCGCCGCCTTCGCCGCCGCGCGCGCGCTCTGCGCGCGCATCAGCTCCTCGCGCTCGCGGCGCAGCGCCTCCTTCTCGGAGACGTTCCCGTCCTCGGACGAGGACGTCTCCTCGGGCGGCGCCTCCGCGCCGGCGTCTCCCGGGGGCGCGTTTCCAGACTTTGCAGACTGGCGCGCCAGACGCGCCTCCTCCTCGTCCTTGAGCGCCGCCAGGCGCGCCATCTGGTCCGACGCGGTCAAGCCCCCTCCTCGCGGCTCGGGAACCGCCGGGGACGGGACGCGGACGGCGTCGTCGTCGTCGCCTCGCGTTTCGGGTTCCACCTCTGTCGTCGTTCGCGCCTCTTCTTTTCCGCCGCGCGGAGGTTCGGAGACCTCCGCCGCCACCGCCGGCATGTTTTTCCTCCGGTCGAACCCCAACGCTTTCGCCAGGACGCCGCCGAGACCGCGGGTCTTTTCGTCTTCGCGCTTCGAAGACTCCATCTTCTTCCCGCTCTCGTCGTTCGTCTTCTCCGCCGTCGAAACGCGCCGGGACAGGTTCGAAACGAACGAGGACCCGCCGGCGTTTGAAGCGTTGGAAGAAGACGCGACGTCCGCGACGTCGCCCGCGTTTTTGTTTTTGGTCGCGTCGGTCGGGACCACCTCTTCTTTGGGTTTGGGTTTGAACCCCACCAGCTCCTCGTACGGGGGGGGCTTCCCGGCCCACGTTTCGCGCGCGTTCCAGTCCGTGTTTTTCCGAGTCGGCGAGACCTCCGGCGCCGGCGCCGGCGCCGGCGCGGGGCTCGTCGAGACGTAAAACGGCGTCACGGGGAGACTCGCGCTCTTTCCTCCTTTCGGCGCGAAGGCGCTTTGAACCGGCACAGTGGGCGCCCCGAACCCGCGACCGTCGCCGTCGAACGGTGACGTTCGTACGTTCGAGCGGGAGTCGCCTCTAGTCGCTCCGTTCGCGCCTGTGCGAAACACGCGTGCGTCTCGCGAGGAACCGCTCTCGGGAGCGAAAGATTTCTTCCGCGAGCCAAACGGAGGGACGCCGCCGCGCCGCGCCGCCGCCGCGCCCGCCGCCGCCGCCGCCGCCGCCACGAACGCGATCGCCCCGACGCCCACGCCGTCGCCTCGCGAACTCGGCACCGGCGTTTGATCACTCGGGACGCGCACGGCGGCTCCGTAGGTCTCGCGGCCGCTTCGCGCCGTCGTGACGGGCGCGAGCGCGTCTAGCGACGGACGGTCTTGCGGCCCGTAGGTTGACGCCGCGGACGTCCCCACATATGGCTGTCCCCGGCCGGGCGCACCGCGCGCCCGTCGCGCGCCCATCCGCTCGCGCTCCGCGTTCCTGGCGTCCGCGGCGGCGCGCGCGAACGCCTCGCGCGACGCGACGCCGAAGTACCCCGTCTTGGGGAGCCCGAGGTCCTGTTGCCACCGCGCGATCTCCCGCGCGGTGCTCTTGTCGAAGACGCCGCTGGCGGGGAGGCCGAACGCCTGCTGCAACATGCCGACGTCCGTGCCCACGTCGCCCACCCCGAGGTCGCGCATGGGCAGCCACAGCGTGGTGACCACCTCGTCGTAATCGCGCTCGTACGGGTCCGACTCGGCGAGTTTGGCGCCGTACCCGTCGCTCCCGTCGTACCTTACACGACCCGAGCCCGATCGCGTGTCGTCGTAGGACTCTCCGGAGAGCGGCGACACGCCGCGTCGCGCTCGGGCGACCACCGCGCGGGGCTTTAAACGCGCAGAGCCGGGAGCCGCGGGCGCCGCCACGCGCGTGGGGCATCGAGCCCCCGCGCTCGCGGGTGAGGCCATCGTGCGCCTCGTCCAAGTGAGGCGCGGGGCGCGAAGCGACGCGAGTTGGCACACGCGATGCGCGATCGCGCAACCGTCGTTGCAATATCACCATCCACAACTCACGACACATCGGCTGAGTTGGTGGTTCAAAATCCGTCGTTTTTGGCGCGCACACGGATCGCCGCGCCGAACCGCACTTGGCACTTCTCGAAGAAGTTGAGTCTGCGCGGCGAGGTGATTTTTTTTTGGCCTCGATTCCGGAGCGCGGGGCGCGCATCCTCGCGTGCGCTCCGCGGTCCGCCGGAAGGTGCGGGTGCGGCGCTGCGAGGTCGCGGGAGGCAGCCAGTCTCGGGAGCCGAGTCGCGCGTCGCGTTTCCTTCGCCCGCGTTTCCCTCGCGATCGCGATGGCCGCGCCCTCCGACGCGGGTCGCGACCCGTTCGGGATGGGAACGACCGACGACGGGACGCGCGTGGATGACGGGTACCTGTCCGACCTGCTGTCGTTTTCGGTGACCCAGCTGAACCGGGAGCCCGAGCGCTTGAAGGAACAGGGCGAACGCGCCGTGATCGCGCGCAGGGAGACCGCGCAGAGGCGGTACGACGCCTTCGTGGGCGCCTCCGAGTGCTACGACGTCGTGCGCCGCGAGGTGGCGGACGTCGAGCGGGGCCTCGAGGCGATGCGCGCCTCGCTCCCCGCGCTGCGCGCGGGGTGCCAGGCGTTCGCGCAACGCGCGGAGCAGATCAGCAAAGCCAGGGCGGCGCATCGGCGGACGCTCGCGAACCAAACCGCGTTGCTTGATCTGCTCGAGGCGCCCTCGCTGCAGGACACGTGCGTCCGGCACGGCAACTACGACGAGGCGCTGGAGATTCAATCCTTCGTGGACAAGGCGACGCGAAGGCACGGTGAGAAAAAGATCGCCGCGCTCGCGCAGATCGCGGAGGGCTCGAGAAACGCCTCCGACGCGATGCTCTCTTCGCTGTTAGATAAGCTGCGGGACCCACACATCGCGCTCCCGGAGTGCCTGAAAGTCGTCGGCGTCTTGCGACGATCGGACGCCATGGACGAAACCGCGCTGCGCCGCGCGTTTCTGCGCTGCCGCGAAAGCGCCGTCGCCGACGCCGCGGCGGCGGCGGAGGGCGCCGACGCGTACGAGTACGTCAAGCGGCTCACGGACGCGCACAGGACGAGCGTCTTCGACGTCGCGACGCAGTACCGCGCCATCTTCGCGGAGGACGAGGAGGACGAAGAGTCACTCGACGAGGCACGGACGGACGACCGCGCCGCGTACGAGCGCGGAAGGCTGCTTAGAAGCTGGTGCGCGCATCGGACGAATGAGTACCTGCGAAGGTTGGAACAAACCGTGCCCGCAATCGACGAGGGCGCTAGGCTCGCCGCCGCGCACGAACACGCGCGGTACTGCGCCGCCAGTCTGGCGCGCGCGGGCATGGAGTACCGGCCGCTCCTTGTGCCGATTTTCGCGAACGCCGCGTCGGCGCTGTACGCGTCGTGCCTCGCGGACGCCGCGCGCGACTTCGAGCGCGTCGTCGAGACGCACCGATGGACCGGGGTGGGCGGGTCCGCCGCGGGCGTCCTCGCCGAGTCTCGCGCCGACGACAAGGAAGGAGAGGAGACGCGAGATAATCAATCACCGAACGCGGAACAAGAGAGCCTTCCGCCGGTGCCTCCGCGCGCGCTTCTCGAGCACGTCCCCGTGGCGTCGTTCGTCAACGGCGTCTTGCGCGCGCTCAACGAGCTCAGGCACTGCGCCCCGGGGTTAGGCAACGCCTCCGTCCGCGCCGCCTGCGCGGATGAGACGAAACAAGCGTTGACGCGCGCCGCGACGGCGCTGGCGTCGACGCGCGCGCGCTTGTTTGGCGTCGACGGAAAAAAATCAAACGCCGCCGGCTTCGTGGCGCGCGACGGCGAGACGATGGACGCGGCGCGCCGCGCGGCGTTTTCGGGAGCGTGCAAGGCTCTGGCGGATGTCGCCGCGCCATACCTCGTCTCGTGTTTCGGGCGCGTGTTCAAAGGAGGGGAGAGGGACGTGGACGCGCGCGCGGCGGTGAAGCCGCTCACAGACGCCATGCTCAAGTTTTGATTTTGAAAAAAGATTTCTTATCGAGTTCCATTCCGACCTACTTTCGTAGTTCCGACCGGTCAGTAGTACGGCACGTGCTGCGGCGTGGTCTTCGCGGCGGCGCCGCGAAGAGCGTTTTCGCGTCTCAGCACCGCGAGGTCCCGGAGGTCCTTCTTCAGGATCTCCGCCAAACGCCGCGTCGCCTCCGCCTGCTCCGCGACCAAAGAGCCGTACGCCAAAGACGTCGCCTCGTCCGCCGGAGCGCTTCTCTCCGCGCCGCGGCTCGCTCTTCGACCCCCTCCGTTCAAACCTAAAGCTCCGTCTCGGTGGGGACCCGTCCCGGGAAGAAGCGGGGGCTTCTCCGCGAACGCGACGCCCACCAAAGAAGCGTTTTCCTTCGAGCGCACCAAAGCGCCCTCCGCGCCGCCGGCGGCGATACCGAGAGACGCGTCTCGCGCGCGCGCCTTTTTCGCGCGCGCCGCCGCCGCCGCCGCCGCGCCCGAGGCGCGCCCGGCGCTCGCCTGCGCGTCCGCCGCCTTCTCCGCCCTGTGCGCCGCCGCCAGCGCGTCAACGCGCCGCGGCAGCGAGGTCGTGCTGCGGCTCAGCGCGCCCTGCAGACGCCGCAGACGGGACGCCAAGAAACGCTCCTCGTCGTTCATGCCGCCCAGCCGCGCGGAACCTCCGCCGCCGTAGTACCCGCCGGCGCCGTTCGCCGCCGCGTCATAGGCTCAGTTGAGCTCGCGGCGTCCCTCGCTGGTCTGCGCTTCGTGTCGCCTCGCCTCGGCCGCCTCGACGACGCGCATCAGCCGCAGAAGCCTGTGCTGCTGCTCCGCCTGCGTGCGGCTCACCTGCGCGACGCGCTCCGCGAGCCGCGCGCCGCGGAAGCGTCGAATCTCGGCGACGCGTTCCTTCACGGCGTCGAGGTAGTTTTGTTCGGATTTAAGCTCTTCGTCCTGCACGCGCGCGCGCTCGGCGAGCGTCTTGAACCCGTCGCCCGGCACGGGCCACAAACCGTTCGAGTTGTGCTCGCCGCCGACTTCGTCCAACAGGCCGCGCCACGTCAGCTCGTCCACGCCTTGCGGACGAACTTTGAGATGCGCGAATTCTGGGCCGACGCCGACGACGTTGGCGAAAAAGTGCCGGAACCGGTACTCGGGGTTCGCGGGGCTCTCGTCGTACGCGCGCGCGATGGCGGCGAGCTCGCGCTCGGGGACCAGAGTCGTGGGCATGCGCGCTAACGCCTGGAGGTGCGCGCTCAGGCCCATCTTCGTGGTGAGCCGCGAGGGCGCGGAAGCGGAGAGGTCCGCGTTGTTCGCCGTCGACGGCGAAGCGGACGGTCCGCCCGGAGTATCCTTCGCCGCCGGAGTATCCTTCGCCGCGCCGCCGAACAAACCGGCGCCGGTCGCGGGGGTCGTCCCGGCGGAGAGGCTCGCCGGCGCGGTGCCGGCGGTCACCGCGCCCGGAGTGTCTTTCGCCGCCGCCGTCCCGAAGGAAAACCCACCAGAGGAGGAAGACGCCGCAGCCCCGGTCGCCGGCGCCGGCGCCGGCGCCGGCGCCGTCGCGCCGAACGAGATGCTCCCGGCGGTCGCGGGCGCGGTCGACGCGGGCGCCGTGCCCGGCGTCGTTCCAGCGGAGGCGCCGCCGAAACTGAAACCCCCGCTCGACGCGGCGGGGGCGGTCGACGCCGCCGCGGTCGTCGTCCCGGCGGCGGTCCCGGCGGTCGCGCCGCCGAAACTGAAACCCCCGCTCGACGCGGGCGCGGCGGCGGTGGTCGCCGCGGGCGCCGATGCCGCCGGCGCGGTCGTCGCGCCACCGAAGCTGAACCCGCCGCTCGACGCGGCGGGAGCGGCGCCCGCCGCCGTCCCCGCGGCGGTCGCCCCGAACGAGAAACTCGACGTGGCCGGGATGGACGTCGTCGCCGGCGCCGCCGCGGTCGCCGGTGCCGCGCCTAAGAGCGATCCGCCGGTGCTCGCCGCGGGAAGCGCCGCGGTCGCACCCGCCGCCGCGCCGAACAGAGAGCTCGCCGCCGCCGACGCGCCCGCCGCCGGCGTCGCCGGCGCGGCGGCGCCGCCGCCGAAAGAAAATCCCCCCGACGACGCCGCGGGCGCGGCGGTTGTCGCGCCCCCGAAACTGAACCCGCCGGCGGAGGGCGCCGCCGCGGGGGAAGCGCCGAAGAGCGAGCCTCCCGTCGCGGGCGCCGTCGACGCGGGCGCCGCCGCCGCCGCGCCGAAGAGTCCGCCGGCGGCGGCGGGCGCCGGCGAGGACGCGCCGAAGCCGAAGCCGCCGGGCGAGGGCGCCGCCGCTGAGGCCGCCGCCGCTGAAGCGCCGCCGCCAAAAAGCCCGCCGCCTCCCGCCGCCGGCGCCGCCGCCGGCGCAGCGCCGAAGAGCCCGCCGGCGGGCGCGGGGCTCGACGCCGCGGCGCCGAAGAGCCCGCCGGCGGGCGCGGGGCTCGACGCCGCGGCGCCGAAGAGTCCGCCGGCGGGCGCGGGGCTCGACGCCGCGCCGAATCCGAATCCGCCCGCGGTCGCCGGCGCGGCGGGCGCGGCCGCGCCGAACGGCTGTTGCGTCGACGAACGAAAACATTTCGTATCGGCGAAGAGAGGAGAAGGTCAGAGGATGTTTTTCACGGCGCGAAGCGACGCGCGACGGATGCCGAGATGAAAAAAAAGGGCACGCACCGATGCCGCGCCTGCGGCGGGTGCCGCGCCGAACGCGGGGGCGGACCCCGCGCCGAACGCGGGGGCGGACCCTGCGCCGCCGAATGGCTGTCGGTGCGAGGGAGTTCGGTACGGGACGCGACGAGCCATTGTCGTGGCCGCGAGGGGGGGAGGGCGAGGTCAGAGCGAGATCTTTGTGATTTGAAAAGAAAAGGCGGGTTTTCGTCGCGGCGCGTTTTGGAGGGATGCGTTTGGGTCGGGGAGTCAGCGCGCACGCACCGACGCGCCGCCGCCACCGAACATGGTCTACGAACGCTCGACTCCCGACGCTCGCGTCGCGGCGATCGACGCCCCGGCTCTGGGGTGCTCGATCGCGCTCCTTGAAGTGCCCGGCAGCGGCGTCGGCGGAAAGCATCGTTTCGTCTCACTCCGCAGGAGCCGAAAATGCTCCGAAAAAAAGCCATCGCTCACCTGCATGACCTGGTATCGGCGCTTTTTCGTTTCCGAATCAGCGAGTAACCGCCAAAAAGAAAAGGTAACAGCCCGAAGGATCGAAAAACGCCGGCGGTCATTCCTGGTCGCGCTCGCGTACCGCGCATCGAGACTCGGAACCGAATCCCGCCATGGTGCGAGAGGGCTACGGCACGAGCGGCGAGGGCAACGGCACGGTCGTCGGCCACCCCAAGATGGGAACCGGCGAGGTGCTTCCTCTTCTCGCGCGCGACCCCAACTATTCGTCGGTGCCAGGATCGGACGCCGAACCGCGTCTCTCCGACGCGGGCAGCGGCAACGAAGGCCCTAAGAAGGCCGCGCGCGGACGCGCCTCGGTGCACGGCGAGGTGCTCCTCGCCAACAAAACACTCAAGAAGAAGCCTTACAAGTCCTTAGGGTGGTCGCTCATCGCGGTACGTGCCCTTCGAACCAACCCCCCCTCTTGTCGTGGCTTTTTCTCGGACTCGACGTCACCGCGCGAACCCAGAACCCTGGGTTCAAACCGCCCGATCGAAGTGAAACACCCAACCTTTTCTTTATCGCGCGCCGATGCCGAGCGCGTTTGGCCGCGCGAACGCCGCGCGCCTCCGCGTCTCCGGACGAAACGGCTTTCGCACTCGAGCGACGTTTCCGCCGCGCGCCGCGTCACCGGACCCCGCTTCCGACCCGACTCCCGCCGTGCCCCCGACTCACCCCCCCCTCCTCGTCTCTGGTCTCGCTTTTTGGCTCGCCTCCTGAACCTCCTCGTTCATCTCGTGTGACTCGCAAACGCGCAGGCGGCGGCTTCCGGCATCCTCGTCGCCTGCATGGTGGCCGCCGCGGTGGTCCCCTTCAGCAGCGTCGGCCCCGCGCACGCCGTCGACGCGGACACCGCGACCACCTTCAACGAGCACATGGGCTTCGACGACGAGATCGCCGTCGCCGCCGTCGGCGAGGGTCGCCTCGCGGCGACGTCGGATGACGTCTTCGAGCCTCTGTCCCCCGCCGCGTTCGCCGCCGCCGTGGAGGCGAAGGGGGGCAAAGTCGCGGGTGGGGCCTCTGCCTCGAAGGCGTCGAAGAAGCAGGCCTCCTGGCCCACGCCCCTGGTGGTCGTGCCCGCCGTCTACGACGAGTGGGACGCGCCCGCGGGCTCGGAGACGAGCGCGATCCCCGACTGGGCGGCGCCCTCCGCGACGGATGCCTACGCGGTGAGCTCTTTGTATCAGCGCCGCGACGAGGATGGCGAAAACTTTGTGCCCAACCGCGCGTACGAGACGGGCGTTTTCCTGAAATTCGTCATCGACCACTACGACGATTTGCCCGAGGTCACGGCGTTCGTCAGCGGCGACTTCACGAAAGACGCCGGCGGCGACGCCGACGCGCGAGCCGCGCTCGAGCGCGTGGCGGAAGCCATCTCCGTCTCCAAGCTCGGGAAGAAGGACGCGTCGTCGACGAGTGCGACTTCTTCCCGCAAAGCCTCCGCGGGCGACAAACACAGTCGCTCTACGAACGCGAACGCGCAACCCATCGCGTCGTACCAGCCTCTGATCGTGGACCCCGAGACGTTCCTGCAGTCGCGCTCGCCCGGCGAGCTCGTGCAGATGTGGAAGGAGCAGCGATGGGGCTGGGAGGACATCATGGGCGACTCGGCGGGGGCCGCCGCCGCGCACCTGAGCCGGTGCTGGCGCGCCGTCGCCGAGACGTTCGGCGCCGACCCGGAGGCGGCTTCTTCGTCTTCCTCCGAAACGACCGCCGTGTCTTCCTCCAAGAAGCACCACGCGAAGAACACGAAGGAGGCTTCGCTCGGCGCCTCGTTCTTCTTCGCCTCCAGCAGCGCCTCCTCCAAAGCCGTGGCGGAGCAGGGCGACGCGAAAAAAGCGACGGCGGTCGCCGCGGAGGTCGTCTCCGCCGCCGATCGCGACGAGCTCGCCAAGCCTCCGGTGACCGTCTCGCTCTACCCCGGCGCGCACTTCGCGGTGACGCGCGACGCGCTCCTCCGCCTTCCCAAGAAGACCTGGGAGAAGGCGTACGAGCAGCTGGTGGAGAGAGGTTCGTGCGTGTCTGAGACCAAGGACGCGCCGCGGGATGAGATTCGCGACAAGTTTGATTTGGGCGTGACTCTCGAGTTTATGTCGCACGTCGTCTTCGGCGGCGCCGCGCTCGACGCCGGCGCCGACGCGCGGTGCTGCGGCGCTTCTTGCATTCTGGAGGACCCGAGCTGCGCCGAGCTGGGTGACTTGAAGAAGGATCAGAACGCGGACGCGTACGACGTCGCCGCCATCGGCGGCCCGCGGTTCGACCTCGACGCCAAGCGCATGTCGCACGTCGAGCGCGTCATCTCGCGCTACAACGGCTGGAACCTGCGTGATCTTCGCCTGGAGCGCCTCGCGGCGTCGTCGGCGGACGCCGCCGCCGTCGGCGAGAACGAAGCCACGGACCCCGAGTCGGACGTCGACGCGGTGGACGACGCCGCGGAAATTCAAGAAGACGAGACCCCTCCCGGGATGGACGTCGACGTCGACCCCTCCGCGGTGGAGACGGCGCTCGAGGAGGAGGACGCCGCGATGGCGGCGGCGGATGCCGAGCTCGAGGCGGCGCTCGACGCCGAGGATGAGGACGCCGAGCTCGGCGAGATCGCCTACGTCACCGCGGACCTCGGCTCGGCTCAGTACCAGCCCGAGGACTGGGGCGACGCGCGCAAGACCCTGCGCAACGCGGAGATGAAGTGGCAGGGCCTCATCGACGCCGAGAAGACCAAGGTTGGCACGCTCGGCTTGGAGACGGCGGACGCGGCGTCGACGGTAATCACCGCGACGAACGCTCCGGTTGACGTCGAGAACATGGACGGCTCTGTGCCCACCGAGGCGGACCTCAAGCAGCTCCTGAAGGAGTACGTCGAGCAGACGGACGCGCAGATCGCCGAGATTTCCGCGCTCAAGGAGGAGAACGCGCGTCTGCGCGAAGCGCGGGCGGAGCCCGAAGCGTCGTCGGACGTCGTCGACCTGGGCGCCGACGAGGAGTCGCGGTCGCTCGCGGCGGCCGCGAGTTCCATGGACAAGCAGACGCTCGTGGCTATGGCGAAGCAGAAGATCGACGAGGAGGAGACCGCGAACGCGAAGCTGAAGGAGGCGATGGCGGCGATGGAGGAGACGCACCACGAGGAGCGCACGGTGTACGATCGCCGCGTCGCCGACGTTCGCGCCGCGAAGCGCGACGTCGAGGCGAAACGCGCCGACGCCGTGGCGGCGACGTCGGAGCTGCAAAAGGCGCTCGACGCCGAGAAGGCTCGCGCGGAGAAGGCACAGGCGGACGCCGAAGCTGCTCTGGAACACGACGAGCGACGCGTCGCGAACTTACACGCCAAGCTGCGCGAAGCCGCGAAGCTGGAGAAGGAGATGGAGGAGAAGAAGAACGTCGCCGCGGACGCGGCGCGCCGGTTACGGCAAAAGCTCGCCGAGGCGGATCGCGCCGAGGCGGCTTCCGGGGCGGAGGCGGAACCCGCGGATGACGCGGAGAAGAAGCCCATCGCCAAGGTGGGCGCCGCCGAGGAGGGCGTCGCCGCGCTGGCGCTGCCGCCCCGCCGCCGGCCGCCGACGGGCGCGGAGTCGCAGTGAGAAGGCGAGGTTTCACTCCATCTCCGATTATACATACGAAGCAAGACGCGCGCGCGAACGCGGTTGTTACGAAAGTAAAATATGAGGACAGCGCGTGCGATTTCATCACAAAATCAACAAACGTCCGCGCCCTACGCGCCCTACGCGTCCGAGAGGGTCAGCCTGGGACATATGTTCATGCTCTGCAGCTCCTGGAAGAGCAGCTTGCACGCGTAGGGCAGCTTGAGCGTGCTGACGTTCCCCCCGTCGTCGCACTGCTGGCACAGGTTCCGCCCCGTCTCGTGGTGGTGGTACCCCAGCAAGCCGCAATCCACGCACACCTGCGCTTCAAACTGATCGGAACTTATCATCAGACGCTCGAGGATGAGCATGGCGGCGCCGTACCCGATGAGGCAGTCGCGCTCCATCTCGCCCAGTCGTAAACCGCCGTCTCGCGCGCGTCCCTCCGTGGGCTGGCGCGTCAGCACGACTCTCGGCCCGCGCGCCCGCGAGTGCATCTTGTCCAGCACCATGTGCTTCAGCTTCTGGTAGTACACCGGGCCCATAAACACGTACGCCGCGAGAGCCTCGCCCGTCACGCCGCAGTGCAGCAAGTCTTTGCCGTTGTAAGAGAAGCCGTTCCTCACGAGCGTCTCGGAGATGACAGAAACGGGGTCACCCCCGAACGCCGTGCCGTAGCCGAACTTCCCGTCCTCCAGCCCGGCTTTGCCCCCGAGCAGCTCGATCATCTTCCCCACGGTCATGCGGCTCGGGAACCCGTGCGGGTTCATGATCAGATCAGGCGTCACGCCTCTTTCGGAGAACGGGAAGTCGCTCTGCTCGAGAATCACGCCGCACACGCCTTTTTGGCCGTGTCTACTCGAGAACTTGTCCCCCACCTCCGGGCGGCGCGTGTGCCGCACCAAGCACTTCACGTTGAACTGCCCCTCGTCCGTCATCGTCAGCATCACCTTGTCCACCACGCACGCCTCGCCCTGCGGGCCTTTGTACGACTGAGGCGTCGGGCGGAAAAACGAATCCGGCATCGTTTGCGGATTCGGAAGCGGATCGCGCGTGTTGCTCGGCGACTGTTTGTTCACGTACACGTCCCCGGGTCGTATGCGCTCACCCACGCTCGCGATGCCGTCGTCGTCCAACAGACGGTGCCGCCCGTTGCCGCGAAGGCTTTTCTGCTCGGGCGTGGGTGGAACAATACGGTCGGTGGTTCTGTTGGAGTATTTCTTGATTTGCGCGCCGTACTTGCGCAGCACGACGCACCGCCCGAAACCGCGATCCAGCGCCGCGCGGTTCATCACGATGGCGTCTTCGATGTCGTAGCCGCTGTAGGACATCACCGCGACTGTGGCGTTTTGACCAGCCCCCAAGCGGTCGTAGCCGATCAACTCGATCGTCTTTGTTTTCACGATGGGTTTCTGCGGGTACACCAACAAGTACGTCAACGTGTCCATCCGGTTTAATTGGTTAAACGCGATGTTCCCCATGGCTTGCTTGCCCATCGCGCACTGGTACGTGTTCCGCGGCGACTGGTTGTGGTGCGGGTACGGTATTATCCCCGCGCACACGCCGAGAAGCGTGAACGGCTCGATCTCCAGATGGGTGTGTGACGTCGTGATTTCCGATTCGTACAGCGAGATGTACGAGTTGTTCTCCTCGTTGACGTCTAAGTACTCCACCAGGCCGTCTTTGAGGAAATCGGCGAACCCGCGTCGGCCTTCTTTAAGCTCGTCCAAGTGCGTTTGCGTGCACAGAGTTTTTCCGTTTTCGACGATGAGCAAAGGCCGGCAGACCCTTCCTCCGTCCGACGCGACGTACACGCGGCCTTCCGCGGTGTGCACGGAGACGAACTCACCGACTCTTCCGTGCCTTCTCAACACGCGCACGTCCCGCGCGAAACGAGCGGGGTGCCGGTGCACGCCGAGAACCGAGCCGTTGAGAAGCACCAACGCGCTTCCCGGCGCGTGGATCTCGCCGCCGGTCAAATACAGCAGCGGCTCGACGCCCAGCGCGTGCGCCAGCTCGCGCAGAGGCTCCTCCTCGTCGTCCGTCGTGACGTGCGTCATGAGCGCCAGGTTCTTAACCAGCCCGCAGCTCTCGCCCTCGGGCGTGTCCGAGGGGCACAGCATGCCCCACTGGCTCGGCTGCAGCGCGCGCGGACCAGAGACTTTGCGCGTTTTTTCAAACTGGCTCGTGATGCGCGTCATCATCCCCAGCGCGCTGATGAACGAAAGCCGCGATAAAACTTGCGTCACGCCTTTCCGCTCCATCCTGAACCGCTTCACCGTCCAGTTCCCACTCGAAATCGCGTGCTCTAACCCGTTACTTAACGTGTCTTGTCGTATGCACTTCAAGATGTCGAACTGCGTCGCGCGGTTGCTTTTGCTTAACACCGCGTCGGCTTGGCGTTTCAAATCCGCGTTGAGGCGTTTGAAGCAATCTTCAAACAGCAGAGCGAGTAACTGACCGGCGAGCTCCAAACGTTTGTTGCCGTAGTAGTCCTTGTCGTCGATGGAGGTTTTGTCCACCATGGCGTGCAAAATGCGCCGAATCATCACCGCGACGTACGCGCGCTTCTGCCGGAAATCGTAGCTAGGCACCGGGACGTGCGCTAACACGACGCCGGCCAGAATGTCCCTCGCCTCGTCGACGCGGTTGCGTTTGTTCGAGCGTTGGTACCCGCCGCTCCCCGAGTGGCCTCCTCGGGTCGCCGCTCTAACTTTCGAGCCGCAAAACTCCAAAGCCTGACGCTGCGTGAATATGCCGTGGCTCGCGCACTCCTGTAGGCTCGGGGCGAGCAAACTCGCGTACGCGGGGTCGGGACCCACCAGTTGCACGGCTTCTTGGTCGCTCTCTAAACCCATGGCTTTGAGCGCGACGAGAACGGGAATCTCATCCGCGAACGTGTTGTGGCGCAGGTACAGCTTGCCGTGCTTGACCGCGATGGAGGTTTTGGATTTGCGCTCGTGCGTGCTGCTGGTGACGCTCGCGCCCACCTCGCCCTTCGCGTCGACGTCGATGATGATGCGGTTCTTGCTGAGCTGCTCCTGGATCAGGATCACCTTCTCCGTGCCCTTCACCACGAAGTATCCCCCGGGGTCGAGCGGGCACTCGCCCAGCCTCGCTAACTCCTCCTCCGACTTCCCAGTCAAAACGCAGCGGCTCGACCGTAACATCAGCGGGATCCGACCGATCGTCACCCCCCCGACGCCGTTCTTAGACGTGCGCGTCACGATTTCCTTACCCCTCGTGTACTCCACGTCCACCGTCACCGGCGCCGCGTACGTCATGTCCCTTAAACGGCACTGCTGCGGCGTGATGTCCTCGACGATGTAATCCTCCTCGACGCTCGGCTTGCCGACGTGGATGTTGGTGTACTTGAGGTAAAAGTTCGGGTCCGTGTCGCACGTCACCTTCTCGTTCGCCTTGGCGTGGATGATCTTCTTGATCTCCTCGTTCACCAGGTAGTTGAACGAGTCGATGTGCTGCCGCACTAAACCGCGCACTTTCAGAAACGCGGGCAAGAGCTCGAACTTGTCCTTCAGCGACTTGATGGGCGCCGCGAGGCGCGCGGGGTCGCCGGTCAGGCACTCGAGTTCGTTCTGACCGTCGTTCGCGCGCGCGTTCATCGGCTCGACCGTGCCGCCCACGGTCACGTCGCGCTTGTCGAACGCGCGGAACCGCACCTCCACCGGGGGGTCGGCGATGGCGTCGTCCGCCATCTCGGACGCCGACCAGACGACACGGGCGCTCGCCGCGCGGGACGACGCGCGCTACGCCGACGCGCGGGTCCGAGGGCGCGACCGAGCTCCGCGCGGAGCTCCGCGATATTCCGGTGAACCCGCGCGGATCGAGACCGAGTCTGTCCGAGAGAGCGCTCGCCGCGCGCGTGCCGCTCGAGACCAAGCACCGCGATGTCGCGCCACCGCCGCCCTGAATCTGACTGCGCGCGCCGACTCGAGGAAATCCCGACGGTGGGGGGCGTCCGCGCGCGACGACGACGCCCGAATCGGCGGGTCCGCCTGGCGCGCGTCCTCACCCGCGACGCGCTCGCCGGTTCCCGGAACTGGGAGGCGAGGAGCGCGCGGCGCACTGTGGGGGGGCGCCGCCGAGACACGAGATTCGCCTCGCTAGGGAAAAAGCGTAATAGGGCGGCGGCGGCTCTTTCGCCACGTTTTTCACGGTTCACGACTCGACGCTCGCGGCCACCCCGGGCGTTTTCGACGTGCGTCGCTGACTCTCGCCGAGCTCGACATTGTTCGTTCTGCGAACTCGTCGTGGCTTCAACGCCCGACGCCACATCGAGAGGAGACGCGGAGATGTCCGACCCCACGGCGCCCGGCGACGGCGAGGACGCCGCCGGGGACCTGCTCAGCACCGCCGCGGCGCCGGCGGCTCCGGATGGTCGGCCGGGCGGCGTGGCCGGCCGCGCCTCCGCGCTGCGCAGCGCGGAGGCGCCTCGCGGAAAGATGGGCACGCCCGGTTCGAACAAGCCGATGATCACCACGGTCGCGCCGTGGGCGTTGCCGAGTCGAACCGGGCAGGCGACGGGGACGCGACGAAGGCGCGCGCCGCCTTCGTTCGCGGCACCCGCGACGGCCGCGACGACCGACGGGAAGGACACGCGGGGACGGACGAACACGACGAGTCCGTCTGATGAGAGAGCGAATGTCGTCCACGAAGTGAAACGCGTTCCGGCGACGTACGCGACGGAGCCGATCGAGACGATCGAATCGGAGACGGTCGAACGACCGCGTGGTACGACGAACGAAGACACGCCGTCCGTGCCGTCCGTACCTTTACCGCCGCGCGCGTTTCTCGACGAGTGTCCTGGTTTATCAGACCGAGCTGCCCGCTTAGACGTGCGCTTCATGACGTACGGCGAGTTATTCGCGACGGCGAAAACGAACAAAACGAGAATCGTCGTCCCGACGTTCCAGCGAACGTACTGCTGGACAAACACGATGGCGCGCGTGTTTTTCCGCGACGTCGCGTTGAGGCGCGGGGCCACCGCCGCGCGCGTCAAGGGGGGGCACGGCACGGGCAAGTGCCTGTTCCGGCGCGTTCCCGCGCGAGACGATGACGATGACGATGACGAAACAAAAAAAAGCCTGCTGTGCCTCGACGGGCAGCAGCGGTGCACGACTGCGGCGCTGTCTTTGGCGGCGATTCGGGACGCCGCCGTCGTTTTGCTCGCCAAAGAAAAAGACGAGACGGACGCCGAGTCTAATCGAAGAAGAACCGTTTTGGAAGAGACGGCGAGGAAAGCCGACTCGGCGCTGTTTTTGGAGCGCGACGACGCCCGTAAAAAAACTTCCATTTTTTATCCGTCGCGCGCGGACCGCGCGGCGTTCGCGGCGTGCGTCGGGGCGGCGAGCGACGAAGGCGGTTTTTTTTTGCGGGAAAAAGAACGCACTGGTAAAGAACCGCGAAAGAAGAACTTTCTCGTCGCCGCGAAACGCGCGTTGGATTTGGAGGCTTTAAAACTGTCCCCTTTCGCTTTGGCGGACGCGCTGGAAGCGGCGCTGAAAGACGCGAGTTTGACGTACGTGGAGATTTTCGGTCCCGACAAACGCGTGGACCTCGCGCAGGCGTTCCAGTGGCTCCAGGAGAAGACGCTCTTCGCCGCGTCGGCGGTGCTTTGGAACGCGACGCCGGGCTTGAAGTTCGCGGCGTGCGACTTGGCGCGGAACTATCTGATGGCCAGCACGCTGCGTTTACCGGTGGAGGCGCAGGAGGAGACGTACTTGACGCAGTGGCTTTTGCCGCTCGAAAGCCGGGTCGTCGAGAAGAGGAACCGAGAAGAGGACGAGGCGTTTTCGGAAGACCCAGAAACGAAAACCGAAAGAACGTCGCACCCCTCCGAGGCGTTCGACGCGTTCCTCAAGGCGTTCCTGGACGACGACGACGCGCGGTTCGCGGCGAGGGAGCCCTCTGCTCCGTCGCGGCGCGTTCAACGACGAACGCGCCGCATGTGCGCCATGGAGCGCGACTTGCGCCGCATGCTTTTGTCGGAACACGCGCCCGAGTCGACCAAGCGAAGCGCGGGTTTGGACACGGCGGTCTGGACGTACGCGCGGTTCCGGAGCTTCGCGGAGCGGGTCTCTATGGGTCGCGAGGATGAGATTGAGGACGACAAAAGCGCGACGGATGATTCGCCCGCGGAGTTCCGCGTGGACTTCACGACGTCCGCGCCGCCGCCGAGCTGGGAGGGACCCGCGCCGGCGGATGCCGCGCCCGCGGACGAGCCTCGGGAACGCGTCCGTTCGCCCGAAGAACGAGGGGGCCCACCCGGGGACCCGCCGTCAGCGCGCGACGCCGAGCCTCCGCCTGTGCCCGTGGACGACGCGGCGCGGCGCGAAGTGCTTCGACGGCTCGTCGCGTTCGGGGAGGAGGCGGGGTTTCTCGCGTAGACGAGAAAGATCGAGCGAGCGAGCGACGAGGAGGAGGACGACATAAAGGCGGGCGGACGACGACGAGCGAAGACGTGAAGAGAGGTTTTCGTGGACGTTCGCGTCGCGCGCGGTCAGTATGAACACGTCTCACGTCGAGAACGGAACCGTGCGTCTCAATCCATCTCGTCCATCGCCTTGACCTCCGTCGCCGCGAACCGCGCGGCGGCGCGCCTCGCGCGCTCGGCGCGCGGCGACCTCTCCTCGTGTGGGTCTTTAGTCTGACGCGTCGACGGAAGCCTGGCGGCGCGCGCGCGGAATTGGTCCGGGGGCAGCGTCGCGAGCGGGCGACCGTCCTCCCCGTAAACGTCGCCGTCGCCGTCGCCGTCGCCGTCGCCGTCCGTGAGGCCCCTCTTCTCCCGATCCGTGAGCCCGTCGTCCCCGCCGGCGCCGACGGCGGCGCGGTCGGTGTCCTCCTCCGGCTCGTCGGGGTCGGAGACGCACTCGGGGTCGTCGAAGGAAGAGCTCTGTTCTTTTTCTTTTCCCGAATCAACCGCGTACGCCTCCGCGAACGCCTTCGCGCGGTCCATCTTTGCTTTCGCCGAGCGCAAAGCGGAGGATCCGACGGAACGGCGGCTGGAAGCAACGTCGATGGAAACGCTCTCGTCCTCGTCTACAGTGGGAAGAGTTGGAAGAGGAGACGAAAAAGATTTCGTTCGCGGCTTCGCGAGCTCGCGCACGGATTCGGCGCCGGTGGTTTCGCCGGAGGCGCCCAATCCGACGACTCCGTCCCCCCCTTTCAGCGCGCGCACCTCGTCCCAGGTCAGGGTGGGCGTCTTGTACGTCCCCAGAGCCTCCGCGCCTTCCTCGCGTAAGACCGCGAGGTACTCCTCGGTCTGCCCGCGGATCGCCTCGGGGTACTGCAGAAGCAGATCGAGCTCGTCCGCGTCCGTGCTGAGCAGCTTGTCCATCACCGGAGCGGGCAGCGTACCGGGGGGGTAGTGCGCCTCGATCTTCTCGCGCATCATCTCGTAGAAGTAGTAGTACTTGGGGCGGGGCCTGACGTACTCGGGCGCGTGCCGCCACTTGTCCTCCTCGAGCCATAAAAGCGCGGCGTCGGAGCCGCCGGCTGAGAAAAGCGCGTCGCGCAGACCCGAACCGAACCCGCTTAAGTGCGTGTCGCACGCCACGCGGAGACGTCGGACGTACGAAGCGTCGAAACAGTCATCAAATTCCGTCGCGCGGCGCCACTCCACGGCGGCGGCGACTCCGGCGTCCACCACCAGCGCGTCTTGTCTCCCTCCCTCGCCCGCGGGGCTCAGAATGACGCGCCCAGACAGAGCGCCTTTCGGGAGCAGAGCCTCGATGAATCCTCTGCTCCCGGAATGAGACGAAACGTCATCCGCGTCCGTCTCGTCGAGAAAGTGCCTCGTGGCGGGTCGTTTGGATGACGTAAACGCGCGCGCGTTTTCGCGTTGCGCGAAATCGCTCACCGCCTCGTACGCCTCGGCGAGGAGCGCGCGCGCCTCGGCGGCGAGGCGCGCGGACGGACCCACCAAACGCATGGCCTTTTCTGTCTTTTCCATCGTTTGAGACTCCGAAGAAGCCTTAGTCGGATCGGTCTCAAGCGTCTCAAGCGTCTCAAGCGCGATCGTTTGCTTTTCGCCGCGTTGTTTTTGAAAACGGGTCGGCGCGTACGCCGCGCTCGCCCGCGCGTCGCAAACGAACTGCGCGACGTCGCCCTTACCGCGGTGCGCGACGGCGCGCGCGCGGTACAGCGCGAACTTACCGAACGAACCCACGCCGAAAGGGAAACGTTTCGAATAGGTCTCTTCATCGGAGGTCTCGGAGGTCTCTTTAGTGATCGCGAAATTAGCGCACGCTCGTATCCACGCCTCAGCAGTGAACGCGCGCCAAACTTGTTCGGCGCCGGCGAGTTGGTCGCGGAGCCGCCGAGACGACTCCGCCGCGCTCAATCGATCTTCCCGGCGAGTTAAAGACGCGGGGCGCATTAAACGCCCCGCGGAGCGCGCGGACAACGGTTGCGGGTTTGTAGATACCCCAAACACGTCAGTGGACCGGCCGACCGCGGACTCGATCGCGAACGACCAGTGGTCGCACAAGGTGGTCATAGGGACCCGAGAAATCGCCAAGCGCAGTCTGGCGGAGATCTCGGCGACGTCGCGATTTTTTTCGCCAACAAAATTTGTTTTGTTTTCCTCCTCCTCCTCTTCTTCGACGCGCGAGACGCCGAGGCGCCTCAGCGCGGCCCGCAAAACGACGCAGGCTTCCCACGCGCGTTCGAGGTTCACGAGCGCGTCCGCTTGCGCGCACATGGTCTTCACCAAAAGCCGCTCGAAACGCAAATCTCCAGAAGCGTTTTTTAAAGACTGAAAAGTCTCGCAAACGCGTCGCGCGTTTGTCGCGTCGTCGAGCGCGTCGTCGAATCGCGCGCATCGACGCGACGTCATCGCGCGATTGGAAAACACGCGCGCTTCCAGGAACGACGCGTCGGCGTCGTCTCTCGTAGTGGTCGCGTTGAGAAGCAGGAGCGCTCGGCCGTACGCGGCGTTGGCGTCCGCGAAGCGACCGGCCTGCGGGGTGGCGAACAAAATGTCGCGTGAGAATCAGAAAAAAAATCTCTCGCTTTATTGGCGGGAGACGGACCGTCGCGAGAGACGGGCGGGGCGGTCGAGGCGGGGCGGTCACGCGTGGGTCGTTGACCGGGTCGTGTCGCGCGAATTCGAACGCGCGCGCGACACCGGTCGAGACACGGCTCATCGCGCACCTGAACGTGCGCGTCTCCCTTCGCCTTTGCAACGCGCGCGTCTTCCCGGGCGCGCGCTGCGGAGTCCATCTTCTCGGAGGTGACGTTTGGCGTTTTCGGGGGCGATCGCGCGCCGGCCTCGCCGTCGCCGTCGTCCCGCAGCAGGCGCACGACGTCCACGTCGCGCATCGCGAGCTCGATGTGCGGAGGGAGGGGCGCGCGAACGCGACGCGCTCGATGACTCGTCCGCGCGCGAGGAAGTGACGCGGCGAGTGACGATCCGCGCGAGAGCGTGATTAATACATCGACAGTTCCAACACTTCAATCACTAAAATAAAAAATGTGCTGATGTACATCGCGGCGCGTCGATCGCCTGCTACGCCCCCGCTTGGCCCGCCTCCGCCTCGGCGAGCGCCTCCAGTCTCTCCGCCTCGGCTTTGGGGAGTCCCCGGCGCCAGCTCTGGAACGGGACAGCTCCGCGCGTCGTCGCCGCGTCGTACGCCTCGCGCAGCAGACGTTCCAAGACGCGGCGTTTGGACACTTTACCACCTTTGCCCTCCGAGACGTCGTCCGCGCGCGGGCGTTTAACCCCAGCGCCACCGCCGCCGCCGCCGCCGTCGCGAACGAGCGCCGCCAGAGGCTGGTCGTCGTCCGATTCGCCGCTAGCGGCCTCGCGGCTCTTTTCCAGCGCGTCGCGCGCCGCGAAGACACCCTGTACGGTGGGGTCTCCGCCCGCGCCGCCGTCGCTGCCGACGGTCGAGGTGAGGTGTGACGACGTCTTTTCGCCGGCGCCGCGGGAGGAGCGCGCGGAGACGCCTCGTCGCGCGGAGGCGCGCGCCGCGAGCGCCGCCGCGACGTCGCGCCGGCGGACCACCACCAGGTCGTCCAGCGGGTCCGGCGGGTCCGGCGGGTTCCCGTCCCCGTCCCCGTCCCCGTCTCGGTCGTTCGCGGCGCCTCCCTCGCCATCGCCGTCGACGGTCGCGTCACCGACCCCGTCGTTTGTCAAGACGAGGTACGCCACCGCGCCGGGGGGAGGCACGGGGGTTAGGTCCGCGATCGCGCCGACCGATTTCGCGCAAAAATCGAGCGCGTCGGCAATCTCCGCCGGCGACAAAAAAGAAGCCCCGTGTGGGCTTCTCCCCCCGCTCTGCGTCTTTTCGTTCATTCCGCCGCCGAGCATCGTCGACCCCCCTACCGCGGCTTGCATCTTGCGCTCTTTCTTCTCCATCTTCCCCTGTTTTTCACGGAGCAGCTTCACCTGCCTCTCCGCTCTTGACGCTCTCTTCTCCAGTTGAGAAAGCTTAGCCTTCTCCTCGCGCGCCTTGTTCTTAGCGTGCTTCGCGGCGTGCCGGTCGAGGTCCAACCGTGTCATGTAGGTCATGCCGCATTCCGGAACCTCGCACTTGAACGGTCGGTCCAGCGTGTGTAACGCCCGTTCGTGCACTTTGAGCGCGTTTCTACTCGACAAAGCTTTGCCGCACGTCCCGCAGACGTGCTCGCGCGCGCCCGAGTGCGTCTTCTCGTGCGACTTCAAGTCGCCCGACGAGTGAAACGCGCGCGCGCACCCTTCGTGCGCGCACACAAACGGCCGTTCGCCCGTGTGCGCTTTTCTCACGTGGATCGCCTTCTGCGTGGCGTGCTTGAACGAGCGCCCGCACCCGTACGGGCAAGGCAGAGGGCCCGTGCTGTACGGCGTGCTGATGCGCGTCACCACGTTGTTCACGATCTTGCGCCTGCGACGATGGACGACGCGGATCGACGCGGCGAGAAAAAAAGCGTAGCGATCGTCTTTTGTCAGAAAAAAAGGTTTTTTTCGGGTCCCGTCGCGCTCTGACAGTCTGTCACGCGCGGCGTTTCGCGCGGCGTTTCGTGGTTGACGTGACGGAGGAATATTCGCGCGCGTTCGGAGGGGAGAGGTTCCGCACGCACCCGCTGTAGTACGTGCTGGCGTCCGCGCCCGGATCCGCGCGCGGCGGCTGGTGGGGCGCGAGCGGGTTGCCCACGAGCGCCGCGAGCCGCTCGTGGTCGGACATCGGCGCGCCCACGCCCTGCATGTCCGCGAACGCGTCGGACACGGCCAAGCCGTGGTGGCCCGGATTGACCACCTGGCCGAAGCCAGACAGCAGCATCGGCGGGATGCTGCGCTCGTTTCGGGGGGGGACGGACGATGGCGGGTCGGGGACGGGGTCAGCTCACGCCGAGCCGGTGGAGACGCGCCTCGGCTCGGGGTCGGGGTCCATGCGCGCGACCGACGTCCTGTCGCGCCCCCCGGTGGGATCGCGAGAAAAAGGGACGAACGCCGCGCGAAAAGGGACTGTGTCGGTCGCGCGTCGCGGTCCGTCTTTCACGCACCCCGAGTTCGCGGGGTTGAAGCCCGTCCCCCCGTGCCCGCCGTACGGGTTCCCGGACCCGCCCGTCGCCCGAAGGCTCATCTGCCCGAACGGATTCGGCATCGCGCCCGCGACGCGGCGCCCAGGCCGACTGCCGGACACGCGCGGCATCTCGAGCGTTTACGCGACAGACCACGACACACGACGTTTTGCGAGCACGAAGAGTCGCGGGAGACTTTTCTTCAGGTGGCGTTTTTTCGTACGGGCCTTTAGTCTGCGATTCTGGGTGGGAGTGGCCGACGTTGATTTTTTCATTTTTGCACTCTCGTTATTATGATCAAAAGCGTTGTGGCGAAAACAGCGTCGCACCTTCGACGCGCCGGCGCCTTTCTTTTTTTCGAACCCGGCTTCGGCAAACTGCGAAGGGGTAATATTCAGATCTGTGCCGCCGCAGATCGCGCGCCACACGTCGGTGCGACGACGCACGGCGCTCGCGACCCCGGGTTCGGCGCGGCCGCCGGAAGGACGGGTGGTGATCCGAGTCTCCTCGGCGCGGAGACGAGACTCGCGTCCGGCGTGACGAGGCGGCGTGTCTGCGTTCTGCGTAAGTGCGCGCGGATCTTCGTTTTTTATATCGGCACCCGTCAAACCGATCGCGCCTTCGATCGGAGGAGACGACTAAACGCGAACGGCTTTACCGAATCCGAATAATCGTCGCGGATACATACGCTATACGATGGGCGACGAGGCTTCGCAGCTCGCGCAGCTCGCGCAGTGCCTGAGCGCGTCGTTGTCCCCCGACGCGGCGACGCGCCAGAACGCCGAGCAGTTCCTCGCGAGCGGCGCGCAACAGGCTGGTTTTTCCATCTTGCTGCTCAAGCTCGTGTCGAGCGACGGCGCGGACGCGCCGGCGCGCGTCGCCGGCGCCGTCGCGTTCAAGAACCTCGTCAAGAAGCACTGGACGCAAGTCGAGCCGGATGTCGTCGGCGCGCCCGCGCCGTACTGCGTCGGCGACGCCGAGAAGGACCAGGTCCGGAACCTGCTCGTGGGCCTGATGCTCGACGCGCCCAAGCTCGCGAAGGCGCAACTCAGCGAGGCGCTCTCCATCGTCTCCGCCGCGGACTTCCCCGAAAAATGGCCCGGTCTGCTTCCCGAGCTCAACACAAAGTTGGGCGTGCCTGGCTCTCAACGAGACTGGTCTACGATAGAGGGCGTTTTGACCACCGCGAACACCATCTTCAAGAAGTACCGCGCGGCGTACAAATCCGAAGCGTTATACAAAGAGCTGAAGTACGCGCTCGACGGATTCGCCAAGCCTTTGTTACAATTGACGCTCGAAGCGGTGGACGCGCTGACTACGGCGACGAGTAACAACGACACAAATGCGTGCGTTTCGTTACTGAAATGCATCCGTTTAGTGTGTCGGATCTTCTTCTCGCTCAACTCACAAGAGCTCCCGGAGGTGTTCGAGGACGACATGGATAAATGGATGGGCGCGTTCCACGGCCTTTTGGCGTACGAAAACGTCGCGCTGGACGGTTTAAACGAGGGGTCGCCCTCGGACGCGGTCAAAGCCGCCATCTGCGATAACGTTAACCTGTACATCGAGAAGAACGAAGAAGAGTTCCAGCGGTTTTTGAACACGTTCGTGCAGGACGTCTGGGTTTTACTCACGAAAACGGGCTTGGAGAGCACGAAGGACCACCTCGTGACTTCCGGGATAAAGTTTCTCACCGCCGTCGCCAACTCCGTGCACCACTCGCTGTTCGCCGGCGGCGACACGTTGCGACAGGTGTGCGAGTCCATCGTGATTCCCAACCTGACGTTCACCGCGGACGACGAGGAGCTGTTCGAAACCAACCACGTGGAGTACGTCCGGCGGGACATCGAGGGAAGCGACTCGGACACGCGGCGACGCGGCGCGTGCGAATTGGTACGGGCGCTCACCGCTAAGTTCCCAGACGTCATGGCGCAGTCCGTCTCCGGCTACGTCGGCGCGCTGTTGCAACAACACGCGACCGACCCTGGTTCGAACTGGAAAGCCAAGGACGCCGCGGTGACTTTAGTCGTGGCGCTGCTCGTCAAGTCCAAGACCGCGTCTAAAGGCGCGACGGAACTCAACGAGCTCGGCTTGAGCGTCGTGGACTTCTTCAACACGCAGATCGCGCCCGAGTTGGCGTCGGCGGCGCGCGACGGCGGCGCCGGAACCGTCGGCGTCGCCGTGCTTCGCGCGGACTCGTTAAAGTTCGTCACCGTCTTCCGGGGCTTCCTGCCTAAGCAGGTCATCGCGCCGCACCTGCCCGCGATCGTGGCGTGCCTGCGCGCGCGCGAGAACGTCACGCACACGTACGCGGCGAACTGCCTGGACAAGCTTCTGGCGACGCGCGAAACGAGCGCCGTCGGCGCTCCGTCGAAGCCGCGCTTCGACGCGAGCGATTTAGTCTCTCCGACGCGCGACGCGCTTTTCCGTGACTTGTTCGGCGTGTTCGACATGCCGGACAGCAGGGAGAACGAGTACGCCATGAGGGCGTTTTGTCGCGTCGTGACCGTTTTGGGAGACGAAATAAAGCCTCTGGCCACGGCGTGCGTCGCGAAGCTCGCGTCGTTTTTAGCGGAGACGTGCGCTAACCCCAAGAACCCGACGTTTTCGCACTTTCTGTTTGAGGGCGTCGCGGGGTTGACAAAAGCCGCGGCGACGGACGCGGCGACGATTGCAGCGTTCGAAACCGCTCTGTTCCCGCCGTTCCAGTTCGTGTTACAGCAAGACGTCGTGGAGTTCGCGCCGTACGTGTTCCAGCTCCTGGCGCAGATGATCGAAACGAGGACCAAGTCGGTTGGTTTACGAAACGACCCCCTCCCGGCGGCGTATCTCGGCATCTTCCCGGCGCTTCTCGCTCCCGCGCTGTGGGACCGCCAAGCCAACGTCGTGGCTTTGGTGCGTCTGCTGGAGGCGTACTTAAGAAAGGCCCCCGCCGAGATCGCCGCGGGAGCCGAGAACCGCCTCACCGGCGTGCTCGGCGTGTTCCAGAAACTCGTCGCGAGCCGCGCGCAGGACCATCAGGGCTTCTTCATCTTAAACGCGTTCGCGGAGTGTTTACCGCTCGCGGCTTGGAAAACGCACCTGCCCGCGGTGTGGGGCGTGCTCTTTTCGCGGCTTCAGACGAGCAAGACGCCCAAGTTCACCAAGTGCCTGGTGGTGTTCACGTGCTTGCTCGCCGCGAAGCACGGCCCTGGGTGCGTCGAGGAGACCATGGCCGCGGTGCAGCCGGGCATCTTCGAGATGATCGTCAAGAGCGTGCTCACGGAAGCTATCCCCGCCGTGGCGGGCGCGGTCGAGACCAAAATCGTCGCCGTCGCGGGCGCGAACGTCTTGAGCGAATCGGCGGGGATCAAGGCGGACGTCGCGTCGTGGTGCAAGTTCCTGAGCGCGGTCGTGGCGACGCTGGAGAAGCCCCAGGAGGTGAAGGACGCCGAGGCTGCCGCGCGAGGCGAGGGGGCCGACGCGAACGCGGAGGCGGAGGCGGCGGAGAACGAGGCGGGGTACGCGGCGGCGTACAACGCTCTGCGCAACGCCGCGCGCGTCGACGTCGACCCGTGCGCCGACGTCGCCGATCCGAAAACGAACCTCGCACAGAAACTCGCGCTCGTCAGTTCGCAGGCGCCGGGCGTGTTCTCCGCCGCGATCGCCACGAACTGCCCGCCGGAGGTGCAGCAGGCGCTCGCCGCGTACTGCGCCGCCGCGCAGGTCGCCATCCAGTGAGAAGCGTTTGTCCGCGAGCGCGCGAAAAGAGCGAAGATGGATCCGAATCGATCTTCGCGGAGCGCGCCCGGGGGGGCACCCGGGGGGGCGCGTCGGGTCGGGTTCGGACGCGCCGGATGGGATCGCGCGCACCTCGGGTACCTCCCGGGTGCGTTTTGGGGGGTACGCGCGCGCCCCCCCGGTTGGCGCGGCGGCGCGCGCGCCGCCGCGGGCCGAGGCGACGATGATGGTTCGCTTTTTGTCGAGGCTCGGCGCGGTTCGACCGGTCGTCCCGATCGGAACGCGGGAGAGCTTCGAGCGGTGCGTTTTGATTTTGAAACCAGACTGGCGTCGTCGAAACCGTCAAGTTCGTTCGCAACGGCCAACAGATTTTTTTTCGCTTTTTCACGCAGCGAGCAGCCTCGAGACGGCATTGGGGTGCCGTCCGGCGCATTGCCGATCGCACGCCCGCTCTGCCCTCTCGATGGGTTCCGAGACCGCCCCCGACGGGGGCCACGGGCACGCACACAGCCACGGCGGCGACCCCCCCGGCGCCGGTCCCGGCCACGGCCACTCGCACGGCGACGCGGACGCCACGCCCCTGATGCGCGCGACCGGCGCGACCGAGGATGGCATCGTGTACTTCCAAGCCCCGGACGGGCGCATCCTGCACTCGCACGACGGGTTGAAACCGCACAGCCACGACCCGATTCCCAACGCGGGAAGCTTCGCGCGTCGGCGCGCGCGTCTGACTGACCGCGACTACGAGGACCGCGCGTTCACCATCGGCATCGGCGGGCCGGTGGGCACGGGGAAGACGGCGCTGATGTTGTCGTTGTGTAAGAAACTGCGAGACGATTACGCCGTCGCCGCCATCACGAACGACATCTTCACGCGCGAGGATGGCGAGTTCCTCATCAAGCACCAGGCTTTGCGTGACCCGGATTTGATCCGCGCCGTGGAAACAGGCGGGTGTCCCCACGCCGCCATCCGCGAGGACATCTCGTGCAACCTCACCGAAGCCGAGTCGCTGACAAGAGATCACAAACCGGATTTCATCTTGCTCGAGTCTGGCGGAGACAACCTCGCGGCGAACTTTTCGCGCGAGCTCGCGGACTTCATCGTGTACGTCATCGACGTGTGCGGCGGGGACAAGATCCCGCGGAAAGGCGGACCGGGGGTCACGCAGGCGGACCTGTTGGTGATTAACAAGGTGGAGTTAGCGGACGCGGTCGGCGCGGACTTAACAGTCATGGCGCGCGACGCGAAAGCGCAACGCGAATCCGGTCCCTTTGTCATGGCAAACGTCAAGCGCGGCGACGGCGTTTCCGAGATCGCCGAACACTTTCTCCAGGCGTGGCGCGACGCCACCGAGGGGAAAACCAAGAGGGCGAAGAAGTAGAAGGACCTCTTCTTCTGGAACGCGAGAGTATCCGCGAGACGCGTTAGGAGTCGACGTTTACGTGGTTGACAAAAACACACTATCTATCCTGTTACGTATGCACGCATACCTTCCTTTTGTTCGTTTTCGTGGACGCGCGCGAAATGTCGGACCGATCGGCCTCGTTCCGACACCGTTGCGCGCGCGCGCGACTTCGTTGAGCGCCGAAACCTTTCGCGTTCGCACCGAAAATTCGAAAAAGCGCCAAAGTTCGGTCGGACGCGATTTTTCCCGTTAAAACGAGCCTCGAATCGACGTTTTCCGGTTTTTTAGGCACTGAATGCGCATAGGACTTTTCGCAAAACGCCCTGGTTTGTAATTCTCGCAACCCTCGCGCCCTTTCGGAACACCGAAAGGTCGAAACTGCTGACTCACAGATGGTTTCCGCGGTGATCGCGTCGAAACGTTCGGGTCGATCCTGACTGATATCGCATACGAATCGAACCGAAAATTTCGAAACCCGCACCTCGCTCGGGATCTCGGCACTTTTGAGAAATTCGGCGGCGACGACGAACGACAGCCAGTCGTTCGTGAGTTTCCGCGAAAAAGTTGACCGACTCGACGTCGGTTGAGCGTCAACAGACTGCTTTTCCCACATAACCGCATCCCCCTCCGACATCCCGTCATACACTCCTGTCCCGTGACATCGCGTCCGACACGAGGTACGTCTTCCTCCCCCCCTTCTCCCGACCGATCCACACGCACCACTTCTCGAGTCGCGCGCATCGCGCGCGGCGAATGTCGCGTCGAGGCCGACGCGCGACGCCGATCTTCGGCGCGCGTCTCCTCGGCAATCGCGAAAGGTCGCGAGCCGATTCTCCGACCGACAGCACCTCCCGGCGCGCGCCTCGCGCGCCGCGCGTCGGGATCGCCCGATCGCCGTCTTCACAGCACCGATCGCGACGATCCTCATCGCTGACCTCCCGCCATCCCCTTCTCCCGATCGACCCTCGCGCCGCAGTCTAAAGCACCATGTCCGGCGCCTGTTATGCAGGCGACCTGCTGGGTAAGCCCGCTGGCGCCCCCGGCCTCGCCGAGTACTTCTACGAGAACGAAGCCGGCGTCTGCGTGAAGCAAGCCTCGTACGTGCCCAGTCCCTATCCAGCCTGCCGCGATATCGACGCGCTCGCGCGTTTCTCCCGTCGCGCGACGCGCGAGAGACCGTTGCCGGCCGCCGTCGAGGCGGTCGTCGACGCGATTGTCTGTAAATCAAATCCGCGACCGACTCCGCGGAAACCGCCCGGTTTCCCCCGACGGGCCGCTGACCGACCATCCCCTCACCGCGCAGCTTCTTCGGCGGCGTCCCCATCCTCCCCGAGTCCGCCGGTTACGGTATCGTGCTCGGCTTCGGCATCTTCTTCTCCATCTTCACCACCACCCTGGTACGTGCAGTCTCCCGCCGATCCGCAACTGTCTGAGGGCGCAGCAGAACGCTTTTTCGCGTCCCCGACCACCAACCCTCGAATTCGGAATTCGGGGGTTAGAGTCGTGAACGCGAGCGTTTTCTCGCGAACCCCCCGAACGTCGACGCGTCAACGCGAGACGATCGAAACTGTCAACACCGGTGACGTCGACAGACGGACGTTTTTTTTTCGCCAATCGCGGCTGGTTCGATTTTTTCCTCCGCTTCATGCGTTTTTTCTCGCGCTCACCGCCTCCCTCGCCTTCCCCTCTTCCCCTCAACAGGTGTACATGGACCAGCGCTACGTCGGCACGAACATCTCGTCCGAGTTCTTCAACACCGCGGGTCGCACCGTGAAGACCGGCCTGACGGCCGCCGTGATCGTCTCCCAGTGGACCTGGGCGGCGACGCTTCTGCAATCCTCCAACGTCGCGTTCCAGTACGGCGTCTCCGGCCCCTTCTGGTACGCCTCCGGCGCGACCATCCAGGTGCTGCTCTTCGGTATCCTCGCGATCCAGGTGAAGCGCTTCGCGCCCACCGCGCACACCGTGTGCGAGATCATCGACGCGCGCTGGGGTACGACCGCGCACAAGGTGTTCATCTACTTCTGCTTCCTGACGAACATCATCGTCACGTCGATGCTCATCCTCGGTGGCGCCGCCACCGTGAACGCGCTCACCGGCATGGACCAGGCCACCGCGGGCTTCCTCATCCCCATCGGTGTCATCGCGTACACCATGGCGGGCGGCCTCAAGGCGACCTTCATGGCGTCCTACATCCACACCGCGATCATCTTCGTCATCCTGCTCACCTTCATCCTGCTCGTCTACGCCTCCGGCGAGGAGCCCCTCGGCTCTCCCGGGGCCGTGTACGACCAGCTCCAGGCGGTGGCGGCGAAGGACCGCGACTGCACTCTCGGCACCATGACCCAGGTTGGCCAGTCCTGCGGCCCCGTCCCGGACAACCGCGGCGGCTCGTACCTCACCATGATCTCCAAGGGTGGCATCATCTTCGGCATCATCAACATCGTCGGTAACTTCGGTACCGTGTTCGTCGACCAGTCCTACTGGCAGTCCGCCATCGCGGCGAAGCCCTCGTCCTCGACCAAGGGCTACCTGCTCGGCGGCCTCGTGTGGTTCACCATCCCCTTCTCCCTCGCCACCGCGATGGGTCTCTCCTCCGTGGCGCTCGACCTGCCCGTGACCGGCGACGAGGCGGGCTCCGGCCTCGTGCCCCCCGCCGCCGCCGTGCACTTCATGGGCAAGGGCGGCGCCGCCGCGATCACCATCATGCTCTTCATGGCCATCACCTCCACCGGCTCCGCCGAGCAGATCGCCGTGTCCTCCATCGTCTCGTACGACATCTACCGCAAGTACATCAACCCCAAGGCGACCGGCGAGGACATCCTCCGCGTCTCCCGCTACGTCATCTTCGGCTTCGGCATCTTCTCCGGTGTGCTCTCCATCATCCTCAACGAGATCGGCCTGTCCCTCGGCTTCGTCTACCTGATGATGGGCATCTTCGTCGGCTCCGCCGTCATGCCCATCGCGTTCCTGCTCACCTGGGACAAGGCGACCGCCAACGGTGCCATCGCCGGCGCGTTCGGCGGCCAGATCCTCGCCGTCATCACCTGGATCGCGGTCTCCACCGACCCCGAGGCGACCGGCGCGAGCCTCGAGGTGAGCATCGACACCCTCGGCGGCAACTACCCCATGCTCGCCGGTAACGTCGTCGCCATCCTCTCCTCCGGCGTCATCTGCGCCGCCATGTCCATGGCCAACCCCCAGAACTTCGACTTCACCACCCTCGCGGAGAAGATCTCGCTCATCGACGACACGATGCCCGACCTCGACCCCGTCGAGAACGACCCCGAGATGCTCAAGGACGCGCTCGGCTTCGTCTCCAAGTGGGGCATCGGCTTCTGCGTCGTCATGGTGATCATCTGGCCCCTGCTCTCGCTCCCCGCGGGCTGCGGCGCCTCCGGCGTGGAGTGCGGCGTCTTCTCCAAGGACTACTTCTACCTCTGGGTCTCCGTCGCGCTCGCGTGGGGCATCGTCGCCACCATCGTGATCATCGTCATGCCCATCTGGGAGTCCATGGACGGCATCATGCTCGTCGCCAAGGGCGCGCTGACCAACGACGACGTGCACATGCGCCTCGACGGCATCGAGCTCATGCTCGAGAAGGCTCTCGGCGGCGCGAAGCCCGAGGGCCCCTACGCCTCGGACGACCCGTGCTTCCGCGCCAAGCTCCTCGCGCGCAAGCCCAAGGCGTAAATGCCTTCTTTCCTGAAAGAAGGAAGTATTGAGGATGTCCCACGTCGCGCATCCGTCGCGTCTGTTTCTCCGACGAGAAGAGACATTCCTTCGGTGAAAAGAGACGCGTCGAGAGACGCGACGAGAAACGCGCGCGCGGCTGAGTGATCCTCGCCGCGCGACGCGGAGACAGATAACATTTTTTGTGTGGACTCTCTCGAATGAGGAGTGAGGAGCTCGCTCCTGGTTTATTCTTTTTTAATCACATCGTATCCGAGTCGACTTCACCCGCTAGCCGCGTCACGTCGTTCACGCCATACTCGCGTCGTCACGAAACGCGAACGCGACGCGTCAGGCGCCCGCGTTATGTACAATCAAATCAATCTACAAGTACGATTCAAAAAGCCTTCAACTCAGCCCGCGCTCGGCGTACGGTGGCGCGCCGAGCTCGGCGGCGAGCGGCGCGAGCGCGGCGCGTAACGTCGCGTACACGGCATCCGTGGACGGCCCCGCGACGCGCAGGATGATCCCGCCCGCGCGCTCGTCGCACCCGACCGGCGCGGGAACGGGGCTCACCGAAACGAGAAGCCACTCTTTTTGTTTTTTGGTCGTCGCGTCGGTCGAGTCGACGTCGTTGTCGCCCTCGCCTTTTTTATTTTGTGAATCGGCGTGCACTTCGCGCGCGCCGCCCGCCACCGTCTCCGCCGCCGCTCGGCGCGTCGACGCGCGCGCGCTCTCCGCCGCCGCCGCGCACCGCGGGCCGAGCAGGATCACGGTCGCAAGCGCGTGCGTGTCTCCCATGCGCCGCGCGAGCGCACCCAAACGGTCACCCTCCAGACGACACGCGTCCGCGCAAACCTCCACGAAGGCGTCTTCGTCGCGCTCGTCGTCGTTTTCGTCGCCTTCGCGCGCGCGCGGCGTTTCGTCGTCGCGAGTCTCGACGTCCACGAACACCTCCGTGTTGGTGTGGTACGACGCGAACCGCCACCGCTCACCTTGTTCGAGGCCCTCCAACAGCCTCGCGTCCGTCCCGGGCGCGACGCCGCCGCCCCGCGCCGAGACGAAGCCGCCGGCGCCGCCGCCGCGAAACGCCGCGCGCCCGGAGACGAGCCAGTCCACGGCGACGAGCGACGCGGTTTTGTGTAAAACGAACCGTTGAGTCTGCCTGAACCGCGCGTCGCGGAACGCCTGCGTCGGGTCGGGAAGGCACGCGAGCAGAGCGTTTGCGCCCACGCGACCCGCTAAAGCCTGCACGGTCTCGCGCGAGGTCTTCGAAGTTCCGTCCGAGGAAAGTCCATTTTCCGTCGAAACATCCAGAGACTCAATTTCGTGCTTGTACACCTTGTTCGTGCCCTGCGTCGCTACGACGCACGCGCATCCGTCTTTCACGTCCACGCTCGTTCCGGCGCGGTCGCCCGCCACGAGCCCTCCCCCGAAGCTCACCTGGTAGCACCACACGCAGTCGGCGTCCGGGCGCTCGAGCCCAACCTTCCGGGGGACCATCAGGCGAAGCGGGTACTCGTGAAACAGCCGCGTCGCGGAAGACTTACCAGAAAAAGCAGACTGGGAAACCTCCAGGACGCCGCGCGCGCAAGCCTCGCGCGCGGCTTCGTCGCGCGAAGCCACGCGCGCCAGACCTCCCGCCGCGCAGCCCCAAATCTCGTCCACCCACGAGTGCGTCTCATTCGCGTGCGAAAAGCTCGAGGTGACGCGCTTTTTTTTGCGGCCGGGCGACGGAGGCGCCTCCGGCGCGTCCTCCGGCGCGGGGGCCGCCGAGTCGACGCGCTCGACGCGCTTCGCGCTCCTCGCGCGACGCATTTCGTAGACTAATTAATCCTTCTTTTCTTCTTTCGTTCTTCTCAGATCAGCTGTTGAAGAGCCTCGCGAAGAGCGCGTCGTGGCCGGCGTGCACGATGTCCACCAGCGGCGCGGACGACGCCGCGCGCGAGGTCATCGCCAAGAGCACCGCCCTCTCCCGTCGCGCCGCGTGATTTTTTTGCGTTGAAGAGCCTCGGGAGAGCGTCCGCGAATACGCCTCTTCGTTGTCGGCGGCGCGGACGCACGCGTCCACCGCCTCGACGGCACACGCGTTCGCCGACGCGGCGCATCGGCGCATCGCCGCGCCCGCGGCGAGCGGGCCTAACAGGTTCAGCCGCGTCGCCGCGCTGAGCGTGTCTCGGAGCGTGAGGTAGCAGAACATACGAGCCGCGTGTTTTGCGGAAAAACCAGCCGAGCCGGCGACTGCGCCGAAAACGACGGCGAGGTGCGCGCCCGGTAGACGCGTCCCGCGTTCTTTCTCCGACCGAGTCACCACGCCCTTCGCTCGACGCAGAGCCTCGGTGAGTCCCTCCGAGAAGAACGACGATTCGTCTTCGTCTTGTGACGAATCGTTCGTCGTGCGCGTCGTAGGTTTCCCGAACGCCACGAGCGCGGCGCGCAGAAGCGCGGCGCCCGTCGCGGCGGAGGCGCGCGCCGCGACGGCGTTCCCGACGAGCCTCGACGCGAGCCGCCGGTCGAGCGCGACGAACGCCTCCGCCGCCTCCGCCACCGAGTACGCGTACACGTGCTCCGAAATTCCTCCATCCGTCGTTACCTGGCGCAGAGAAAAAAACACGCGCCTCGCGGCTTCCACGAACGGGACGCTCTGCGACGCCGCGTTTGCCACGCACTCGCGCGCGAACGTCTCCGCGTCCCACCCAAACTCCTCGTCCCCGCGCCTTTTGAGCCTCTCGTCCCCCCCCTTCACCAGGCCGGCGTGCGCGGCGCTCTCCAAACCTTGCGAGTGCGCGAACCCCCCCGTGGGAAGCAAAGGGTCGATCAACTGCCAAGTCGCCCAGTCCGCGAACGCCGCGTCGGAAGTGTCCGGAGACGCGTCGGAGTATTCGCGCTCGCGCTTTTTTCCTCGCGTCATGGTGTATCGCCGGCGCGCGCGTTGAAAAAAAGAAGACGCACTTGTCTTCGATGTCTATGTACTCTATGTACGAGGTCCTTGAGGTCCTCAGAAGAGCTGGTAGTTCTGCGTGAGCGGCAGCGTCTCCGCGGGCTCGCACGCGAGTTTAACGCCGTCGGCGGTGACGACGTACGTCTCGGGGTCCACCTCTATGACGGGCAACGCGTCGTTCAAACGCATGTCTTTCTTGGTGAGGCCGCGGCATTTTATGACGGGCTCGACTCTTTTCGCGAGACCGTACGTTTTCGCGATCCCCGAATCTAAACACGCCTTGGACACGAACGCCACGCACGTCTTCCCGGGGTTAGTAGCGGCCCACATCGGGCGCATGATCACCGGCTCGGGAGTAGGGATGGACGCGTTAGGGTCGCCCATCTGCGCGTACGCGATCTGGCCCCCCTT
>ENA-OUOG01000926-OUOG01000926.1-marine-metagenome-genome-assembly--contig:-NODE-926-length-35899-cov-4.315477_pt1 | contig 35899 bp, 28 predicted proteins | sample MGYA00248635_ERZ508505 | MGnify/ENA primary metagenome ERZ508505 (study PRJEB26176, sample SAMN06267871) | marine metagenome | isolation source: Saanich Inlet, British Columbia, Canada | place: Pacific... | reverse complement strand
TTTTACACAGATAAATTCCACAAAATAATTAGAAATTCTGGATTTATAGTTTCAACGATTTTAATCCGTATGTCATTTGGAGTAAGCGGATTAATAAGTACAATTTTAATTGTAGTAGCTGTTCTTTTTGGATTAGCAATAATAACAATCCATAATAAATATGAAAAAAATACTTTGCCTAACAACGTATATAAAAAATAGCGCGAGTCTTTCATAACACAAAGGTTTGGGCATTTTTAGGAAGTCGCCAAATTTTTAAATTTGACAAATTTCCAAAAATAAAATAAATAGTAAAATTTAAAAATTCGGCTTGTGTTTTATCCGAAAATTATCGCTTATTATCAGCGCTACTTTTCATACACTAACCGTTACAAGCAAACCCGGAATGTCAGGCTTATCCCTATTCGAACTGCTTCGTAAAAGCGAGGTGATTTAGCCAATGTAAAACCAACGGAGTTGCCTTCGCAGGATTTTTCAAAGCCTATCTTTTTAAGCGTTCAATCGATGTTTATTTTTCTAGGTAAAACTAAACGGTTCCGCCCTTCCCATCTGGCCGTAGGCCAATTCGCCAATAGACGTTAGCAACATCCGGTTGGCTCCGTTAGCAGCTTCCGTGAATATTTTTTCGGGCAGCGTATAACAATGGGCAAAGTTAATCGCGCAATGTCCTCTCCTCTTTTGAAATATCTACTTGCGCGGCTAAGGCCGCTCTGATCTTTTTGTACTTTAATCGAAACTTAGGCCAAAAGGCGCTACTAACCTTGCCCCGGGCCGTTGGCAAACATTTGGTACGATATACGAACATCCTTTACAGAGTAATAGAAACAGCGTTTAACGTCCAGAATTGACAAAACATCCACAATTGCCGCAGATTCATAGCTGTATAACAACGTTGGTTCAACCAACAGGTTCGAGCACTGTAAATCAACTTTTCTAGCTTATATTTGATAACCAGTGGTTAGGAAATGTATATCAGACTTAATAGAATATGATTTTATTAAATAAACTTTTGAACTTCCTACAAAAAATGGGACAAAAAGTTAAGCGGCATATTTAAATTGATTTATTTGATTGAACTCTTGGATGGTTAGGTTTCCGAGTGCAGCATGTCTTCTATGTCGATTGTACCATGTTTCGATCCATTCAAAAATAGAGACAGATGCTGCTTTTTTATCCATGAAGCGATGTCTGTAAACATGCTCGACCTTTAGGGTTTTGAAGAAGCTTTCAGCCACCGCATTGTCCCAACAGTTTCCTTTTCTACTCATACTCTGCTTTACTTCAGGATAAGTACTCAATAGCTCTGTAAATTCCTTACAAGCGTATTGTACCCCTCGGTCAGAATGGAAGATCAGGTTTTGATCTATTGGTCTATTGCCCACTGCCATCTTCCAAGCAGCTACCGAAGTGTTTTTTGCACTCAAATCACTACTGTGAGCCCAGCCGATGACCTTACGATCGTATAGGTCGAGTATTGCCGTCAGATAAAGCCATCCTTTGGCCGTCTTGATATAGGTGATATCGGATACCCACGCTTTTCCCGGAGCATCTGTAGTGAAGTTGCGATTCAGCTTGTTCTCGGCCACCGGAAGGGTTATGTTTGGAGTCGGTTGTGACTACAAACTTCTTTTTATGTACCGCTCGGATTTGATGTTTCTTCATTAGTCTAGCCACCCGGGGTTCTGAGACATTAAATCCACGTACCTTCAGTTCATCCGCCATCCTGGGGCTTCCATAAGTGGCTTTGGACTGCTGGTGTATTCGGCGTATCTCCAACAACAGCAACCGGTTCTCGTGATCACGTTCAGAAGGAAGATACTGAAGGCTCCTGTAAAAAGCACTCTTGCTTACTTCGAAGACTTTACACATCTTCCCAATCGGATACTCTCTTCTGTAATCCTTCATGAATTGGTAGATTTCCGATCGTTCGCGGAGAAGATGCTCACGGCCTTTTTTAAGATATCGCGTTCCATCTTTACATCAGCCAGCTCTCTTTTTATTCGAGCTAATTCCTTCTGCTCAGCAGTGAGCTGTGCCTTTCCGTTACCGCTAAAAGCAAGATCCGGGTTATACTTCATTTCTTTACGCCATCTATAAAGCAACTCGGCACTGATGCCAAGCTCTCTGGCTATTTGCTGTGTGTTCCCACGAACATTACTCAGCTGTACGGCCTTCTGCTTAAACTCCTTGCTGTACTTTTTTCTCGTCTTGGTCATTTGATCAGGGTATTTAATTGAAAGTTACCCTTAACTTGTTGTCCCGACAAATGTAGGAGGTCCACCAGGTGTACCTTTGAGGTGTTTACGGAATCAGTTTTATCAAAGGGTATAAAACTTTCGATGGATGGAAAAGGTCGAGCCACAGACAACGCGTTTATCGAGCGTTTATGGAGAAGTGTTAGGTACGAAAAAGTATATTTAAACCCTCCTAAAGATGGAGCGCACTTGAACAGCATGATAAGCGAATACTTCAACTATTACAACACTGAGAAAACTCACTCAGGCATTGAAGATAACTACCCCGGAGATATTTACTTCTCATTAAATCAAAAAATAGATCATGCCACCGCGGCTTAATACAAGAATGAAACAACTAAAAATTACATCAATCCTGTCCAAACAATTTAGGTGAGCTCAGAATTGACACAGGAAACCCCAACATTTCATGCGGCCAAACGTTATACACAAGCAAAAAAACAAGATATGAATGAAATAGAATATATTGAAAATGAGATTTCCGAATTAAGAAATCAATTGCAAAATCATACACTTTATGAAAATCTAAAGAATGTAGATGACATAAAAGTTTTTATGGAGAATCATGTATTTGCTGTTTGGGACTTTATGTCGCTTTTGAAGTCTCTTCAATTAAAACTTACAAATGTTCAAACACCTTGGATACCATCTAAAAACGGAACACTTTCCAGATTCATAAATGAAATAGTTCACGGGGAAGAAAGTGATATTAATGAATTAGGAGAACCTAAAAGTCATTTCGAAATGTATTTGGATGCGATGCAACAAGTAAATGCAAATACAAATGAAATCAATAACTTTATTCACCTCATTGAATTAGGCAATTCGGTTGAATCTTCTCTCAATGAAGTTAATATTGATAAAAGAGTTGCTGATTTTGTTACATTTTCATTTTCAATCATTAAGACTAATAAGGCACACCTTGTTGCTTCTGCATTTACATTTGGACGAGAAGATGTAATTCCTGATATGTTTATTGAAATACTCCAAAAAGCTGATTCTGAAAACAAGTCATATAGCAAGTTGACATATTATCTTGAAAGGCATATAGAATTAGATGGAGATGAGCACGGACCGCTATCTCTAAAATTGATTTCAGAACTTTGTGGCAATGAGGATCAAAAATGGAATGAAACTTTAGCAGTTGCAAAACAATCATTATTGAAAAGGATTTCGCTATGGGATGCTATTAGTGAATTGATACAAAAAGAAAAAACAGCATATAACACTGTATATAGCAAATAGGGCGTTCAGTGCTTTACGAAAGTTCAACACTGTCAACCAACACCGCCAAATCGTTGATTGGGCTTTTAAGAATGAAACAACTAAAAACTACATCAATCCTGTCCAATCAATTGGAGTGAGCTCAGAAAATATCCCATGGATCCTCACGGACGGTTAATTTTAAAAGATTAATTCTCGGATCGAACACGAAATAATTAAATCCGAAAAGAAAAAATAAGAATAAAACGAGCCCACACTGCGAGGTAAGCGCAAATCAAATTAAAATGACAGTAACCCACGAAAAAAATGAAAAGGTTGCGAATATGATCTTCGCATCCATTTACCCACTTTACTTGAATAGACTCGAAAAGAACGGAAGAACAAAGGAAGAATTGAATCAAGTAATTGAATGGTTCACGGGGTTTGATGAAAATGAATTGCAAACCCTCATTGACGAGAAAGCCACTTTTAGAACGTTTTTCGAAAAAGCCAAAATTCATTCTAATTCAGAAATGATCACAGGAGTCGTTTGTGGCTATCGAATAGAAGAAATCGAAGATGAGTTCGAATTGTACAAACGTTGTCGGCAAATGGAAAAGCTTATTGATGAATTAGCGAAAGGTCGAAAAATGGAGAAAATACTTCGTGCCTAAAAGGTTGAAAGTCCTCCTCAGGACCCCATTCGTATTTTCCATTTCACAATTCATTTCAAATTAGACAGGGTTCGTATGCACTCGATGGCAACAGGACTGGAAATTTATAAGGCAATTTAAAACTTGCTGTAGCCTCTGATAAGTCGAATGCTATTCTGGCCAATTATCATAACTTCCCTATTTCACAGCGAATTACAGCAGAATGCCACAAAGCGATTCCTACATGCAAATCAAACGGTTCGATTCAAGTAAAAATCGATCGCTCCGAGCACATAATGCAGCCGATGAGTACCTGCTGGAAAAATACAACTCCTTCGAGGAAAAGCCTGATCATTTGGGCATCTACTTCGATCGCTTCGGTTTCTTGACGGCACACGTACATGCCGACCAACCTATTTGCGTGCTCACTCAAAAGAGTCAAGAAAAAGCAATTCTTGCGAATTGTGCGGCAAATAAGTTATCCGAGCCAGAATTTTCAGACCCCCTTTCTCCCCTGCTCAAACCAGTAGATTTCGCCCTAATTCAGGTTCCAAAATCAATTGCTCAACTCGAGCTATGCCTGCATCATATTGCACAAAACTCCTCTGAGCATGTAACGGTGATCTTGGGTTTTATGACTCGACATTTCACCCCAAGTTTATTAGAGATTTGCAGTAAATACTTCGAATCCGTGGAACAAAGTCGGGCCGTTAAGAAAGCTCGATTAATTACCCTAACGGGTAAGAAGGAGCAAACGACCAAGGACCTTATGGATCTGGTAGAATTCGACGGCTTTAAATACAAACAGTATTACGGAGTATTCTCAGCGAAACACATCGACTATGCCACTCAGTTTTTCGTAGAGCATTTGGACTTACGACCAAGCGATGAGCGAATACTGGATATTGGTTCGGGGAACGGGATAATAAGCAAAGTCATTCGCACCCGAATGCCCGATGCTGAACTTCATTTATTGGAAGACTCGTACCTCGCGTATGAATCGGGCCAATTAAACCTTACTGGCATAAGTATTCACCATCATTACGACAATAATCTAGATAGTTTTGAAGACAAATCCTTTGATTTAATTGTGACGAATCCTCCCTTCCATTTCGAATATGAAATCAATATTGAAACGCCCATTCGACTATTCAAAGAATGTGTACGGTGCTTGAAACCTGGAGGGCGGTTACAAATTGTGGCCAACAAACACTTGAATTACTTGACGCATCTAAAACCCATTTTTCGGACCGTTGAGGTATTGAATGAAAATGAAAAATTTATTATTTATCATTGCTCGATGTACTGCAGTGATCGGGAATCAGTCTTGTAAATGAGTTAGAATAAATCGAGCCGTTAGGCTCTATAGAATAATAAAAAAAGCACCTTCGAAATAAGTGCGCAGGTATATATCACTATGCAACAACGCATATGAAAGCCCTGGTTTACCGAAAAAAAGATAAGGCTCAAAAATACCAGCTTGAGGAAATAGAAAAGCCCATCGCGAAAGATAATGAGGTGCTGGTACGCATTTATTCAGCATCTATAAATGCTGCCGATTATCGATCTATTCAGTTGGGAATTACTCCGAAGAAAAAAATATTTGGATCCCTTATCTCGGGCACGGTAGAATCCATTGGTAAAAACATTACTAAATATAAGATCGGAGATGAGGTGATCGGCGAGTTGAGCGACAATAGGTTTAGTGGACTCGCAGAATAAGTAGCCACTGCGGAAGATACCCTCACCCAAAAACCCGAAAGTCTTTCTTATGAGGAAGCGGCCATCCTTCCGGTGGCATCAACCACAGCTTTGAAAGCTTAAAGTAACAAACGAATCCTTAAAAAGAACGAACCAGTACTCGTGGTCCGCTCTTCGGGCGTAGTAGGAAGTTTTGCCGTATTAATTGCCAAGCACCTCGGTGCTCATGTGACAGGCGTTTACAGCACAAAAAACGTGGATCAAAGCTTCCAATTAGGCGCTGACGAAGTGATTGATTATACCAAGACCGACTTTACTAAGACCGAAAATCGGTACGCTTTAATTCTCGCACTCAATGGCAATTACCCTTTAAAAGGATATAATCGTATTTTAAACCTCAACGGGGTTTGTGTGATTGTAAGAGGTTCCTTAATTCAACTTTTGAAGACTCTTTTTTTCGGTCGCCTACTTTCGAATTCCTCTATGAAAATAAAAACGCTTGCGGCGAAAACAAGCGCGGCCGACCTGGCTACCGTTGCAGCAATGTTTGAGTCTGAAATACTCAATGAACTCATCGAAAAAAGGTACACTCTTGAAAATGCGGTCCCAGCACTCGAATATTTAAAAGAAGGTCACGCCCGCGGTAAAGTGGCGGTGGATATTCACAATGCTATTTGAATGCCAATAGTACAAGTACTTAAAAAAGAATAGTTTCATTTTAATTCCTGCGTAATTTCAAACAAGAAAATCCGGGTCAACTCGCTTAAATCATTTGCTTGAACGTAAAAGCGATTGTAACGAGAATATTATAAAACAGTGTTATTTTCGTTAAGTTTGCCCCCTAAAAAAGGGTCAATTATTCAAGTTTTTCAGAAAATAATTTCATTCGTCAGTAAGCTCGTCCTACTCTTAGCCGGGCTCTGTATTTTCGCGTGGGCTGTTTGGCAAGCAAATGAGGGGAACGGGAAACTCGGATTTCTCGAAAAACCGCTCGCCACTTTTGCCACCTTTCCTTCACTCGCCATGGAGGTAACAAAGGAAATTGAGAAACCAGAGCGCCTTTTAAACTACGATCCTAATTTCCCTAATATCAATACACTCGATTACGATGTGTATGCACTGAATGCTGCTTTTGAGACGTCTGAATGGAAAATTCGTTTGGCTAATTTACGGACCGATTCCGTTTTACTCGAGTGGCATTTAGGAGAAGAGAACTACAACAATACAGGACGCGTATTTTCACACGCCGAGCCCCGCTCGCCCATTTTACTTTCAGACCGATCCATCGTTATTCACAACGACGAATCGTGGAACCTTTTTCGCCTCGACGAACAATCAAATATTTTGTGGCATAATACCGATCACCAATATCACCACGGTATTAATCTAGATCATGAAGGAAACATTTGGGCCTGTACATCCAACGAAGTTCAAATGCTGAAAAACAAAATGATTTACCGAGATAATAGCATTACCAAAATCGATGTTGGCACAGGCGACGTATTATTTCATAAATCGATTTCCGAAATATTCATTGAAAACGACATGCCCTACGTTCTTCATGGCCAGGCAAATGAAGTTTCGCGAAAAGGATTTGATCCGCTTCACTTGAATGAAATTGAACCCGTATTGAACGATGGGACTCATTGGAAAAAAGGCGATCTATTTATTAGCTTGAGAGATCGTTCTATGATTTTTCTTTACCGACCCTCCACCAATGAAATTCTCAAAGTAATTCAAGGTCCGTTTTATAATCAACACGATATTGATGTGCTTAGCGACTCAACAGTTTCACTGTTCAACAATAATGTAACAAGCTTAGGCAAGTTGGACCACCCCGGCGAACGAACCCGTTCAGATGATCATTTGCTTCCTAATACTACTTTAAATCTGAATGCTCAGGTACTCATTTATAATTTCAACAATCAAACTTTTACGGCTGTATTCCCGGAAAAATTTATAGAAAACAATGTCTATACTGCGACGCAAGGACTTCATCATTTCATGGCTAATGGCGATTTGTTTATAGAAAGTCAGGAAGAAGGAAAAATCTACCTTTTTAATGAAGGGGAAACGTCGATAAAGCGTTACTATAACGACCCAATAAATAATCACATCGAGCATACGCACTGGATAAGGATATACGAAGAGCTCGATTTTATAAATTAAGAACCATGTTACTATATATCGGACCGGGAATTGGGGCGGCGACAATCATCATCGTGGTTATTATTCTACTCATTGTTTTGGCTAGCTTGGGTTTCGTTCTCATGCGGCCGATCAAACGTTTTTTTGCCAAACTAAAAAACCGATCAAATGATCAGTAGCTTGTATTATATAGCGGTGCTTTTGGGCACGGCTATCTTTTGTATAAGCACTGTTCTTTTACTGCAGAAGCCTTTTTTCAAGTTGGCTGTTTCGGCCACTAAGCAGCTCGATGTTCTTTTCAATTCGGATTTGGGTGAAAGCGAAAAAGATCGACTGATCCTCCGAAATTTGTCTCAGCTTCTCAAGTACCTTTTTCTATCCCTTTTCGGGATGATGGGAACTGTAGCCTTGGGAATTGTTCCCGTTCTAATTTATAGCGCGCAGTTCCCCGATGAAGCTATCGACACCTCTTCCCTATGGTTTTACTTGTGCATGGTTGCCGGTAGTTTTGTATTGTTCTTTTTTAAAAAGAAATCCGATTACTCCTATTGGTCGAAATTACTGCACTACCTCATTCTTGATCACTACCAATTAGGGCGTTATTTATACAAACGAGAAATTTCTAAATACCTGCGCGAAGAAACCGTCGTAGACAAACCCTTTGTACTGGTAACCGGATTGGCCCGAGCTGGAACTACGGCACTTACAAACCTCTTATACGACCCATCCTTTTTTCATTCGATTCGGTATTCGAATGTACCTTTTCTGATGGCACCTCGAAGTTGGAAAAAACTGTACCATCCGAAGAATAACGCCACGAAAGAGCGCGCTCATGGCGATGCGGTTGCGGTTGGAGAACAATCCGTGGAAGCCTTGGAAGAATATTTTTTTAAGGTTTTTCTAAATGATGAATTTATTCAAGATCATCATTTAGAAAAACACGAGCTTTCCCCTACCCTTCTTTCACACTACCTAAAGTATCAAGAGCTGTTTCGCGAACAAAACGATACCCTTTACCTCGCCAAAAACAACAATCTATTACTGAGGTTTGAAAGTTTTACTGCGCTCAAGGCGAATATTCGAGCCGTTTTCATTTTTCGAAACCCCATCGATCACGCGCAATCTTTGCTCCGTCAGCACCAGAATTTTTGCGACCAGCAAACAGAAGACCCTTTCGTGCTTCAATACATGAACTGGATGGGTCATCACGAATTCGGTCAAAATCACAAAGCAATTAAGCTGAATAAAGAGCATTTCTGCTCCGAAAGAGATCCTTCTACCATTGATTACTGGCTGTGCCTATGGGTCGATTACCACCAGTACTTCCTTCAAATTGACGATAAAACGAAGGTGATTTTAGTTCATTACGACGATTTATTGAAAAGTCCCGACGCGCTCAAACGCTCGATCAGCAATCAGCTTGATATTTCCTTCCACGAGTCGGCTTTAGAGCCGTTCAATCCGCGTAGGAATAAAGATAAACCTGAAGTCGTTGTGGATTCAAAACTCAAATTATCGGCACTGGAAATTTACGAGCAACTGGTTTCAGACAAGCTCACCATCGACAATGCGTGAAGAAGCACTTCTTCGGGCGAGGGTTACTTCAATTTTCAGAAATTTTCGTTTCTAAAAATGCAATTTCATGCCTTCATGGGAAGCCGTAAACCCGAGTTTTTCATAAAAACGCAATGCGTCCGGACGTTTTTTGTCGGTAGTTAACTGAAGCACATGCGCGCCTTGTTCTTTAGCACGATCAATTACCCACTTAAACATCTGCTCTCCCAGTCCATGTCCGCGCATATCCTCGTGCACACGAACGCCTTCTATTTGAGCGCGCTTCCCCCCTTGATAGGTCAAATATTGAATAAAGCTCAATTGAAATACACCAACCACTTTTTGATTCGCCCCTTCAAAAACCATCAATTCTTGATGCGGATCACGTTCGATAATTTCAAAAGCCTCGTAATACGTATCGGGTAGCGGATCTTGAAAATTTTCGCGTTTTGCCCCCAAGGGATCATTGGCTATTAGTTCTATAATCTCGGGAACATCGGAACGCTTGGCTGGGCGAATCATGCAGTTGAGTAGTTTTTTAGAAGTAAAATAAAAAGACCCACACCAACTCCTACGCTCACGACTATGTTGGCTATAGCCCAAGGCATATGACCGTTTTTCCAAAGTTCGAACGTCTCAAAACTAAAGGTTGAAAAGGTTGAAAATCCACCGCAAAAACCAACCAACAAAGCTGCGCGCCATGTTTCGGCGCTCAAATTCACTTCTTGCTTTTGGAGCCAACTAAATACGAGCGCAAATAAAATAATGCTCCCCATGTTGGCTAAAAAAGTTCCCACGGGAAAATAGGCGTGTGGAAGATAGACGCGAGCTATTCGTCCCGCTGCAAAGCGGGCTAGCGAACCCAAACCGCCTCCAATAAAAATGGCTAAATACAAATACACGGTATATGATTAAAGAGGTCGATACCTTGCCGTGAAGCGATAAGCGTACCACATCATCGACCCGATAAGGGTCCCTAAGATAGCCCCTCCAAGTACATCGCCAAAATAATGCACCCCGAGGTACACGCGACTTGCGGCATTGAGAACGCAGTAAACCCCGAAAAAATAGGGCGCCCAACTGACATAAGGCTTGAAATAACGACTAAAAAAAACGGCTAGTCCAAAGGTGTTCGCTGCATGAGAACTCACAAATCCGAACGATCCACCGCAGCCTTCTGGAACTAAGCGGATGTATTCCATCACCCCTTCTTGATGACAGGGACGCAATCGTTCAAATACATCTTTGAATGCGTGCACAGAAATCCAATCAGATAAACCGAAGGTGATGAGCGTAGCAGCCAAGGCTACAAAGCACCAGGCTCGATCCAGAATAAAAAAGAGAAGAATACACGCTCCGTACATCCAATACCAAGAGGAAGCCTCGGTGATCCACAACCAAAAAGCATCCATTTGCTCCGAGCCAAATTGGTTCAGGAAAATGGTAATCTGATGGTCGAGTGTAACGAGTTTATTCATTTTCGAAATCGCGCTGCAAGAAACCCCAAAGTTGGTCTTTTAATTCATCGAGCCCCTGTTGGGCAACGGATGAAATATAAAGGTGCGGAATATCTTTCGGAAGCGATTCTGATATTTCTTGACGAAGCTCTTCATCGAGCATATCGTTTTTAGAAATTGCGAGAATGCGCTGCTTATCGAGCAGTTCGGGGTTATACTTTCGAAGTTCTTCTAATAGCACTTCGTACTGCTCTGAAATATCATCGGCATCGGCCGGCACTAAAAATAGCAATATTGAATTTCGCTCAATGTGCCGTAAAAATCGGTGTCCCAGCCCTTTACCTTCGCTGGCACCTTCAATAATTCCCGGAATATCGGCCATTACAAATGATCGATGATCGCGGTACGACACGATTCCTAAATTGGGTACGAGGGTAGTAAAGGCATAATCGGCAATTTTGGGTTTTGCTGCACTCATCACAGAAAGCAGTGTTGATTTTCCGGCGTTTGGAAAGCCGACAAGGCCTACATCGGCCAGTACTTTTAATTCGAGAATGACCCAAGCCTCTTCTCCTTCCTCACCGGGTTGGGCAAATCGAGGCGTTTGTAGGGTACTTGATTTAAAATTGGCGTTTCCAAGTCCGCCGCGTCCACCGGGAATAAGAATTACCTCTTCTCCTTCATGGGTGATTTCACAAAGGACTTCGCCCGTTTCGGGATTCTTTGCGATCACGCCTAAGGGAACATCTACGATTCTATCGTTTCCATCGGCCCCTGTAGAAGTACTTTTTCCACCGGGTTTTCCGTGATCTGCTTTGATATGCTTGCGATATTTCAAAGGAAGCAAGGTCCATTGCTGGGCGTTCCCTCGAAGAACTATGTGTCCACCACGACCGCCATCACCGCCATCTGGCCCCCCTTTCGAAGTTAATCGATCGCGATGCAGGTGAAAGGATCCAGCGCCTCCGTTACCGGAAGCGAAGAAGATCTTGACGTAGTCAACAAAATTTGAATCGGCCATAATTAGTTTTGGGTCGCCAACTCAATGGCTTCCGCTAAGCGAGCGGTGATTTCGTCGATTTCACCGAGTCCGTTTACCGCCCTATATTTTGATTGGTCGGCATAATACTCTTTAACGGGTGCGGTATCGCGTTGATACACGGCAATTCTATTTGAAATAATTTCCTCGTTCTGATCGTCCGGACGACCCGATGATTTTCCTCGCTCAAGAAGTCGAGTTTTCAGCTCGTTATCATCTACCTCAAGGGCCAACATACAGGTGATTTCTGTTCCTTTTAATTCGAGTAGCACGTCTAACGCCTTGGCTTGTGCTTGCGTTCTTGGGAAACCATCGAAGATGAAGCCTTTTCCGTGCTTATTTTGCTCGATTTTATGGCTGATCATTCCAATTACTACTGAATCGGGAACCAGTTCCCCTTTGTCCATTAGTTTTTTGGCTTCCATTCCGAGGTCTGTACCCTCTTTTATTTCACCGCGAAGAATATCACCGGTTGATAAATGAACTAATCCGTATTGCTCAATCAAATTTTGTGATTGAGTTCCTTTCCCCGCTCCTGGAGGGCCAAAAAGAACAATGTTCAGCATGCTTAAAACTTAAGATTCAATGATTTTATAAACGTGTGGTAAGTTACGTCCCAATCCGTCGTAATCCAATCCATAGCCAACGATGAATTGATTCTGGATTTCTCGGGCGACATAATCTACCGGGATATTTTGCTTGTACGCCTCCGGCTTGAAAAACAAGGTGGCCACTTTCAAACCAGCGGGTTCGTGCCCTTCAAAGATGTTGTGGAGCGCAACCATCGTATTGCCCGTATCAACAATATCTTCAATAAGTACTACTTCGCGGTCTTTTACACGGTCGCTTAAGCCAATCACTTCGGTTACTGTGCCGCTCGATTGCGTCCCGGAATAGGAACGTACTTTCACAAAAGAAACTTCACACGGCCCTGGGTATTCGCGCAAAAGGTCCGCCATAAAAATGAAGGACCCATTTAAAACACCAATGAAAAGTGGGGTGGTATGACCGTAGTCGGAGAAAAGTCGTTCCGCCAATTTTTTTACGTCCGTTTTAATTTCATCGGAGGTGATGTAGGGACTAAAATGTTTGTCGTGAAGGGTAATTGCTTCCATAGACTTTCTTTGCTGGCGAAATTAAGAAAATAGGTTGGGTTCGCGTTGATTTCGAGCAGGTTTCTATCGCGCCGTTAGGCGCAAAAAAGAATTACTTTCACTATTGGCTAACTCTTGGATGAAGATTTAGCGCCCCGGAAATCGGGCATCGAAAAGGTAGTTCGGAATGATTAAATTTGCCGCATGAATGATTTTTTCTCCTCTTCTTTTACGCTCGGTATTTTGGGCGGAGGCCAGCTAGGTAAAATGCTGTTGACCGAAACGCGCAAGTACGACATACAGACCAAGGTGCTTGACCCGTCGCCAGAAGCGCCGTGCCGCATTGGCAGTAATCACTTTGAAGTAGGCGACCTAAAAGACGAAGCCCGCGTACTCGAATTTGCCAAAGGAGTGGACGTGCTTACCATTGAAATTGAGCATGTAAGTACAGAAGCTTTGCGCAAATTGAAGGCTCAGGGCGTTCAGGTACATCCCGACCCGGAAGCGTTGGCGATCATTCAAGACAAAGGAGCTCAAAAGAGTTTTTACAAGGACCACAACATTGCTACCTCTCCGTTCGAATTGTTCAAAAACCGCGATGAAGTGATGGCGGCCCTAGCTTCGGACCGATGGAATCTTCCTTGCGTTTGGAAATCGCGCACGGGCGGTTACGATGGATTCGGCGTATCTGTATTGAGAACCGAAGAAGATCTTCAAAACATCGGTGAAGGAATCAGTTTATTGGAAGAAATGGTTCCTTTTGCGATGGAGTTGGCCGTTGTGGTTGCGCGCAACCCGAAAGGGGAAGTCGCTAGTTACCCTATTGTTGAAATGGAATTTCACCCCACGGCGAACCAAGTAGAATACGTGCTTGCTCCGGCTCGAATCGACGCCTTCGGTGGAAAAACCGGAGAGCAAATAGCGGCGGAAGCAAAGGAGTTGGCCGAGAGAACGGCGACCAAATTGGGCATTTGCGGACTTTTGGCTGTTGAGCTCTTTTTGACCCCAGAAGGTGAACTATTGGTAAATGAAGTTGCTCCGCGACCGCACAATAGTGGCCACTGGACCATTGAAGGGGCATATACTTCGCAATTCGAACAGCACTTGCGCGGAATCATGGATTTACCATTGGGCAGTACGCAATTAAAAGCACCGTCGGTTATGGTGAATTTAGTTGGCGCCGAAGGTCATTCCGGTCCTGTGCGCTATGACAAAATGGAAGAGACGTTGGCCATGCCTGGAGTGTACCCTCATATCTACGGTAAAAAAGAAACCCGTCCGTTTCGAAAGATGGGGCATGTAACCGTAGTTTCGGACAAATTGGATGAAGCCCGGCAGTTGGCCGAAGAGGTTAAAGGTAATTTGAGTGTTATTTCGCACTGATCTATTCCCCTCACTTCGGATTATGCAGTTTACGTAACGTATTGAACGTAACGCATCTCGCGTTACCCACATAAGCCCGTGATTAAAAATGGCTGTGAGTTCTCTTTGCTATAGTTATGTTACCTGTAAAACGTTTTGCATGTGCGCGTAGTTAAAAAAAAGGTTCATAAGTGCTTACGGGAGAATACGAACAACCCCACTTAATACTCTATTTTTGAGAACAAATAATAAGCTATGAAAGTAGGCATCATCATGGGGTCACAAAGCGACTTGCCTGTTATGCAAGAAGCGGCGGATGTATTGAAAGAATTAAACGTTGATTTTGAAATCAGCATTGTTTCCGCGCATCGAACGCCTGAACGTATGTTCGACTATGCCCAAAACGCGCATGAACGAGGGATTAAAGTAATTGTTGCCGGAGCTGGTGGAGCTGCCCATTTGCCCGGCATGGTGGCTTCGTTGACCGCCCTACCTGTAATCGGGGTTCCCGTAAAATCGAGAAATAGCATCGACGGTTGGGATTCTGTTTTGAGTATTTTACAAATGCCGGGGGGAGTCCCCGTAGCAACAGTGGCCCTCGATGGCGCCAAAAACGCCGGTATTTTAGCCGCACAAATTATAGGGACGCAGGTTCCCGAAGTATTCAATAAATTAGTTGCTTACAAGGAAGGCTTAAAAAGCAAGGTCATGAAATCAGCCAAAGATTTAGAACGTAAAAATCAGTCCTAATTCACTTTTGAACCTACCTATAATCATATCCAAGTCTCCAACGAATACTGGTCGAGTTTCGTGTTTACCAAATCTGGATAATCTCCGCATGAACTGGACAAAGCATCTAATAACGCTCGCCTTTTTTGTTTTGGCTATTCCCCAATTGGCATTGGGCCATTGGGAACACGACTACAAAACAGTTCCTGTAATTTCCGAAGTAATTATAAAGACCCACAAAGACACTTTGTGCGCGGGAAGCTGCACTTCGGTGCGCGCACAACTCCACGGAATAACGGCTCCTTTTACCATTCAATGGAATAACTCTTGGCCCGCCGATGTTGGTCCGCATGCCTTTTGTCCGATCACTGACTCTACCATAATTCTGACTGTCACCGATGCTCAAGGGCTACTTTATTGGGATACTCTTACTTTTTATCAAGCGCCGATGCCATCGGCAGGACCCGATATGACGGTTGCTTTGCGAGGCGGACTTGTTTCGTTGAACGCTGGTTCTCCAACGGGCGGAACTTATAGTGGTGAAGGAGTAAATGGAAGTGCATCTACTTTTGACCCCCTAGTTACAGGTACCGGTTCATTCCCCATTGCTTATCGATACAATGGCTGCTCTGATACATTACTCATCAATGTTGTCGCCGTTTTTGCCGGACCAGATACCGCAGCCTACCCAGGTGCAGCAAGTTTTCAGCTCAATCAGAACTTCCCAACGACCGGGACTTGGTCAGGCCCCAATGTTTCGTCGACAGGCTGGGTAACACCCACCAATTCCCCCGATTCACTCGAAGTGTATTTTACTGCTTTGGGAGTTACCGATTCGCTTTGGGTAATTATTGACTACCTCAATATTCAACTTCCCGATACAATTTGCCAATGTGATTCAATCATTCATCTGAGCGCAACGCCAGCCGGAGGCTATTGGTCGGGAGCAGGTATCATTGAACATAAAAAAGGCTTTTTCGACGGAGACGCATCGGGAGGCGGAATTCACAGGGTAGAATATCGTGTTCTCCATGACACCCTGGCCGACAGCCTAGTGGTTCGGCACATAAGTACCATTAAGAATTCGGTGCTTGCCTGTCCCTTGGGCACTCAAATACAGCTCCCCAATGCGTCTCCAGCAGGTGGGTACTGGACCGGACCAGGAGTTTTAGACTCCTTAAATGGAATAGTCGCTGCCGACCTAAACTCGGGTCAGAACTACACGAGAAGGGTATACTACCACGCGAACGAATGTGTTGATACGTTGATCATTCGAGGCATTCAGACGAAAGTTGATGATGAAGTAGTCGCCTTTTGTATTGAAGATGGACTCGTTTCTTTGAATCGTTCCAATACTGGGCGCACTCCGTGGAACGGACTTTGGTCGGGACCGGGGGTTATTGACCCTGATTACCCGGGTAAATTCGACCCCGTTCTGGCCGGATTGGGCACCCACACACTTTATTACGATGCCAATGGCTGTCGGGATTCCTTATCACTGAAGGTGATCAATAAGCCCGTGCTTCAAGACACGGTTGTTTGCGAAGACATTGGGTTGGTGGACTTGGATGAACCGTTTGCTGCCGGGTATTGGAAAGGAGCCGGAGTGATTGATTCGCTGCAAGGCCATTTCGACCCAACTCAGGTGGGGGTGGGGGTCCACAAAGTGCGTTACATCGTATCGGAAGGATGTGAAGAAAAGCAAAGCGTAGAAGTCTTTACGCCCTATCCCATTGAATGGGGCTTGGGTCAAACCGCCTTCTTGGAGGAGGACACGTTGATTGACTTTGCCATCACGCCGCTAGGCGGACAATTGTATGGAAATGGTGTGGTTGGGAATAAGTGGAACCCGCTAATTGCTGGAGCCGGAACACATGAGCTTTACTATGAAGTAGATCAAGCAGGGTGTTTGAAGAGGGATACTATTCAAGTCTATTCATTGTTGGCGGTGGTAATTACATATCAAGTCGAGCAACCTCAAGGCACGCCAATTTCTGGCCCCCCATATAGTTTATGTCCGGAAACAACAGCCTATATAAGGGTATTCAATAATGGGGTTGAACTAAATACATCTACTTGGAATATTGCCTGGAACGCAACAGTACCTGGTGGATCAACACCACCTACAATTGGCTCAACCAATCCCGCAGGAGTTTTCCTAAATGATTATCCTTTTACGACAGTTTCAGGTACGGCAACACACAACACAACCGGGCAAGTATTGGTATTGCCCTCAGTTACCATAAATACTTTTATCAACCCCGCCGACCCCTCTTGGTCAGAGGATCCAATTCCGAATCTTTGTCAAAATGATGCCCCCCTTTCATTAACTAGTCCTATGATGATTAATGGCACTTCCTATTCCGGCTGGTTCGAGGTTGTCCAAAATATCGGACAAGTAGTTGTTCTCGGAGGCTCTCCATCTGATGTATCAATAAACGTAGACCCGGCTAGTTTAAATTCTGGAGCGCATACTTTGATTTATCACTTTCAATCAAACGGATGCGATTTTGAAGCTGAAGATCCGTTTCAAGTCTCTAATGCTCCTGATGTCATAACAAACAATCCACCCGCACAATGTGCGAACAGTTCTACTCCTATTGTTTTATCAAACTATATTACCTGGAACCCGAGCAACACGTTCTCCCAGTCAACAAATTTTTACACCATAACTTCTTCCTCTCCGGGACTAAGTGGGAGCACATATAGTTCAACCTTTAATCCGTCGGTCGCTGGCCCAGGAACTTATAATGTTTCAGTTACCTATCAAACAACCGGGGGCTGCCCTGAAGTTGAAACTATCACCATTACCGTTAACCCTGAACCCGATTTAACACCGCTCGGACTGCCATCAAACATTTGCTCTGATGCGGGACTACTTCCGTTAAACGACCCACCGGGGTACATTGGTGGTGCCTGGTCTACTACGGCAGTCACTCCGGGATTAGTGACTAACCCTGGAGGTACAGGTTGGGTCTTTGATCCGAGTATTGCTCCAGCAAATAATTTCCCTTTAACCTACGCTCCGACAACAGGATGCCCTGCTACTCATCAAATCTACGTGGATCCGGCACCACTTGCGCAACTAAGTACGGCACCGGGATATTCAACTAATGTATGTGAGGGACCAGGGAATTTACAGCTCGATGCCTCCGGATCTATTAGTTATACCGTTTTAGGCGGAACGGGAACGTATTCGGTCGTGGCGAGCCCACCCGGAGCTCCCACCTTATCGATCACTGGTGCCGGATTAATAGACCTCAGTACGGCCATTGCCGGGACCTATACCATTGGCTACAATTTCGTTGACGGAAACACCTGCGACGATTTCACTACCCTCGATATTACGGTTTTGTCACCCCCAAACATTGCCGTGAATCCGGTAATTCCACTTTGCGCCAGTGGATCGGTGGATCTTGCAACCAACTTTAGCCCTACAGGCGGCACCTTTACTGTAAACGGAACACCCCTTTCAGGATCTGTCCTAAATGGAAGTGCTTCATTCCTGAACGCTACTGGGAATAACGTAATTTACTCGTATACGGATCCCGTCACCACCTGTTCGAACACGGCTTCGGCAACCTTTGGTTTGAGTCAATCCCCCATTCTGAGTCCGGCTAGCGGAGCCGTTTTTCTTGAAACCTGTCCGGGGGCAAATGACGCCACCATATCCTTAGGCGTATCACAATCAGGTTGTTCGTTTGATTGGAGCAATGGCGGGTTTACAAATCCGCTTACCGGCTTATCTGCTGGCTCGTATACGGTTACCGTTACGAATCCCGGAGGCTGTGCCGTCATTGCGACTTATGTAGTGAACGCACCCACAGCTATTTCGGCAACCGAAAGCATTACGGATGTTAGTTCTGCCGGGGGATCTGATGGAGTTATTTCCATAAACCCCTCAGGCGGCACCACACCTTATTTTTACGCCTGGTCAAACGGCTTACCACCCACTCAAAACCAAGGAGGACTTAGTGCTGGTAATTATTCGCTCACTATTTCTGACGTTAACGGCTGCGATTACGTCCTGAATAATTTAATTGTGGCTCAACCCGGACCTTTAGTTGTAGATTCTACTTTTCAAAATGTAAGTTGTTTTGGTGCCTCAAACGGTTCAATAAACCTTAATCCAAGTGGAGGTTTTACTCCGCCCGATGTACCCAATTACATTTTCAATTGGGCACATGGACCAAGCACGGAAGATTTGACCGGGCTAAGTGCCGGTACTTATTCGGTGACCGTTTCTTCCCCTTCGACTACCACAGAAACCTTTTCAGCTACCATTACGATTACAGAACCACCCGCCCTTGTGGTTACCGGTATCGTTACTGCGGTTTCCTGTTATGCTCAGTCCAACGGCGCTATAGTTACCAGTGTCTCTGGCGGAACGCTTCCCTACACGTACTCTTGGAGTAACGGTTCTATGAATCCCGATTTAACTAATCTTGCCGCAGGCAATTATACAGTAACCGTAACCGATGCAAATCTTTGTAGTGCCGCTCAAACGTATACAGTAACCCAACCGAGTGGTCCATTCAACGTTGGCTTTAATCCTGTAGATGTGAGTTGCAATGGCGGTTCTGATGGTGCTGTTAACATGATGATTTCCGGCGCTACTCCTTTCCCTCCTCCTGCAGACCCTTATTTATTTACTTGGAGTAATGGCGGAACCACGCAAAGCATTACTGGTCTTACCGCTGGCACCTACAGCGTATTCATAGAAGATGCCAATGGCTGTACTTACTTTTCTCCTTTGGCGTTCGTCAATACTCCACCCGCAATCATTGTGACGGGCACTGTGACAAACGTGACCAGCTTCGGGGCTATGGACGGAGCTATAGATATTAACGTCTCTGGCGGAACTCCGGGTACTGGTTATTCATATAATTGGGCCGGCCCAAATGGCTTTATGTCCTCCACAGAAGATTTGACAAACCTCAACGGAGGAGATTACACTGTCATAGTGACCGACGCAAATGGCTGTACCTCCATACACACTTACAATGTTTTCGAAGCTGGCCAATTAACCGTTACAGAGATTCTTACCAATGAAACCTGTGTTGGTAGCTCAGATGGCGCCATCGACCTTACCATTAGCTCAAATGGTCCACCAACTATTCTTTGGTCGAACGGTACAACGACCGAAAACCTTTCCAACCTAGCGGTTGGATCCTACACAGTCACCATCACCGATGGTCCACAAGTGTTCGACTCTACCTTCAGCATCGGAACCGCTACCATTCTCGATTTTAACCTCACCCTTCCGAACGACTCCTTCTGCCTCGCCGACGCACTACCCCTGCTCGGAACCAATACCAACTCGGCTACTGAAGTCTATAAAATCGATGGCCAAATAGTGACCGGCCCAGTGGTTCCTTTATCGACCTATTCGGTCGGACCTCACCTCTTAACATACATTGTATCGTCGGGCGGATGTACCGACAGTACTTCTTTAGCTTTTGAGCTCCTCGAGCCCTACCCAGCAGTGCCACAGCCTAGCGTACTCGTTTGTTCCACGGGGCTTCCAGCTAATTTGACCGTACTTCTTAATTCCGCAGCCTCGATTGCGCTCCCTGATACCGGCCGATGGTACGATCCGTCGGGCACCCTGCTTCCCTCCAGTAACTTCAACCCTACGACTGACCCTTACGGAATCTACACGTATCGGATTTCTAATTTCTGTGGCGAAACACCTTACCCAGTCGACATCGTACCCATTGTAAACCCAATCGTTTTCAATGCACCGAGCAGTCTTTGCCCCAACGATGGCGTCATTGACCTCAACAGTTTTGTGACGCCCGCAGGTGGCACCTGGACGGGCGGAACCACCACAGGAACTTTTGACCCGTCTCTTGCAATTCCGGGAGATACCATCTGGTTTTACTATTCGACAACCACAGCCGGATGTACCTTTGCGGACAGCACCTCCATCCGCGTACTCCCGTTCACGGCTGTTCAAACCGACCTGACCTTAGTGCCCACTTTGTGCACTGCTGATTCATCGGTCACGCTGCAATTTGCGAGTCCGGCCGGAGGCATCTATTCTTCGTCTACCGCGCAGATAAACTTGGTGGGCACCGATTATAAGTTGGATCCCGCTGCAAGCGGACCTGCGGCACACGTAATTTGGTATCATTACAACGACGCCGTTTTAGGATGCTCCGATTCAGCATCGGTGACTTTAACCATTAATGCTGCAACTCCGACCGCGATCGGACCTTTCATCGATTCTATTTGTGTTGGCGCTGTTCCGGTTACTTTGCCCATTGGACTGCCAGCAGGCGGGCAGCTTTCGGGACCTGGAGTTGTTGGAACCGATTTTGATCCCGCAAGTGCGGGGCTAGGAACTCATGATTTGATTTATAGTTTCGCGAATGACCCGTGCTTTACGGCGGACACGATACAAGTTACGGTAACTCCACCGCCACCTATTTCTATGCCTAATTTTGCGCCTATTTGTTCCAGTGACCCTGTTCTACCTTTAACTGGAGCCACACCTGCCGGGGGCACGTGGATTGGACCTAATATCGTGAACAACCAATTTATTCCGGGGCTTGCAGGAGCAGGAGTTCATGAATTGGTTTATTTCTACAATTTGGGCGGATCCTGTGAGCGATACGACACAACGACTATCACGGTATTGAGCGGTCCTAGTTTGAGTTTGAATACCATTCCGAGTATTTGCGCCGGTGATCCGAGTGTGGCGTTGAATGTTGTGAATCCTGCCGGAGGCAGTTATTCAGGATTTGGAGTGCAGCAGGGAACTTTTAACCCGCAAGTAACTGGAGTAGGTTCGCATTCTGTCGACTACTCCTACACCAACGGTCAAGGATGCGTATCGGACACCAGTTTCATTATCACTGTTTCGCCCTTACCGGTGGTCACCCTATTGAATTTGCCATCTTTCTGTGAAGAAGATACGATCACCCCAATAACTAATGGTTCGCCGACAGGAGGTACTTATTCGGGCAACGGAATTGTCAATGGCAACGAATTTGATCCGGGATGGGCTGGGGCTGGGTCGCATTTCATCACCTATACGTTTACTGATTTTAACGGCTGTTCCAATTCCGATTTCGGATACATTGAAGTCTACCCTACTCCGCCCACTCCTCACATCAATAAGGTTTATAACTATTTGGTCTGCGACTGGGGTTTCTATGACTATCAATGGTATCTCAATGGAGTGCCTATTCCGAATAGCAATTTCATTAAATGGAATGCCGTTGATACCGGCTACTATCAGGTGCAGCTGATTAACGAGTGGGGATGTACCAATATATCGGACAGTTTGGAAGTGACCTTCCTTTATCAAATCGGCCTCGAAGAAGCCCATTGGTCGGAGGTGATTCTTTTCCCGAATCCGACGCGCGATTGGGTGCGGGTCGAGTTGCCCATCAGGCCGCAGGCCTTAAACTATCAATGGACCAACTCGATAGGACAAATAGTGGGCGAAGGCCGTATCGATGCCGGCGACGCGTTTCAATGGAGTTATGACCTCAGCGCCCTCCCGGGCGGATACTACACCCTGCTGCTCCAAGACTCCGATGTGAGCGTTCGGTTCAAGGTATTGTTGCAGCGGTAATTCAAAGATTTATTAGTTTTAAGGGCTACATCCCGAATCCATGACCCGTCTTCTATCTTCGTTTGTCTTTATGTTATTACTGCTTCCGGCAATTGTTCGGGCACAATGCGCATCATTTACTTTTTCTTGGGAACATCAAAACAGCCTTTTCTCGGAGGTTCGAGGCCAGTTAGGAGATACTGTTACCCTTATTGCAACCGAGTCTAATGGATCCGCGGTGCCGGATTCTATAACCGTTACCTGGCACCTGAGCAACGGTCAAACCATAACTGGAGACACCGTCACTTTTCAACTTCCTCAACTCGGGGCCCGATACGGTAGCATTGCCCTATCAAGTAGCTCATGTGATTACGGCTCTCAAAGCATTTTATTTTTAGTCCGAACCCCCTTAACCCTATCATTAACACAATCGAACGATTCTATATGTGTTTCTGAATCCTCAAATTATCAGGGCACATATGGTTTTGTTGATACCGTTCGTAGCGAATGTGAAACCGTGGAAGATACGGCCCACTTGTCAGATGTGTCAGGACAAAGAGACTTTTCAGATACTCTAGTTATTAGCTGCTATAACCCCTCCGCAACTATTCAGTCAGCCACCGACCTTATTTCTTTATGCTTAAATCTTGAGCACTCCTTTTTAAATGATCTTCGGATCGAGCTTCAAGCTCCGAATGGAGCTACGGTAGAATTATGTCCAGCATCTTACTCGAGCGGAGGGGCTTCCTTTTTAGGTGAGCCAGTTGACAATACCTCCGGAGATAACGGAGTGGGCTATGAGTATTGCTTTACCGAATTAAACCCAACGTATCAAACCTGGGGCCTTGAAGCGGGAAATTATCAATACTCGTTCACCAATACCATAGGGACTACTTATACTGGGAAGGATTACCTCCCGGCTGGAAGTTATTTACCTGAGGATTCGTATCAAGGATTCATTGGCACTCCAGTAAATGGGCAATGGATTCTAAACATTACCGATGAGGCGGGTTTAGACGATGGGTATTTGTTTAATTGGTCACTTAATTTCAATCCGGCCTTTGGTCAATCGCAAATAGAAGTCGTTTCCGATCTTCATCCAATTTGGACGACACCCAATCACGGGATCTCCATAGACACTGTTAATCAATCAGCCACATTCAACCCCGACACCTCTGGATATTACTCAATCAACTATGCCATATGGGATAGCACTTTTGGAACCCATAGAGACACCACTGTCTCCATCTTCGTCGACACGTTCCCTGTTCCCAGCGCCAACGATGCAGATGTTTGTGTAAACGGCACTTTTCCTTGGTTGGTGAATCAAAATACCGCTTTCAAATCAGCCTGGTACTACCCCGATACCACCACACTTTGGGCCATGGGCGATAGTGTCGCGCCACCTACCTTGGCTACCGCCGACACCCATTATGTCTATTTAAAAGCAACCTCTCGATTGTGTGGTTCCGCTTGGGACAGCGCTCGGTATATTCGCTATCCGGCGCTCAACATTGCCACCCAAAACGCAACCGTTCTCTCCGGACAAACAGTCACTCTGGGCGCTACGGCTTCCAATGGATCGGGTAGCTATTCTTATTCGTGGGTACCATCCAATTTCCTTACGGGAGCCAATACCGCGAACCCAACTACCCTCCCATTGACTTCCGATGTAAATTTCTTGATGACAGTCACCGACAACGTTCGGGGGTGTTCTCGTACGCGCATTATTCAAGTGGAGGTTCTTTCTCCATTAAGTGTCTCAGCCGGCACATCGGATACCCTTTGCCTCGGCGACTCAATTCTTCTTCAAGGAAGCTACGATAACAATGGCGCCCCTGTAGATTCACTCTATTGGACCTCCGCTTCGGGAACCGTATATGCCGATTCGACATGGATTACACCGGCCATTTCTGAATGGTTCACCTTCCACGGCATAGATGGCGCCTTCACCGATTCCGATTCCCTATTCATTTCTGTTTCTTCGGCCTTATCGGCCGGATCCGACCTCAGCGTTTCCTATTGCTATAACGCGACACCCACTTTGGACCAACTACTCAACACTGATGCCAACACCGGCGGATATTGGCTCAATAGCCTTGATCAAATCATTGACCCATTTACTACCTCCGGGTTTGGCACTTATCGATACATCATTGAGCAATCTCCCTGTACCAACGACACTGCCACCTATACATTGCTTTTCAATGGAAACGGACCCTTACCCGCGTCGGATACTGCCCGCTGGTGCGCGAATTCAGGACTTCAAAACGGGATCGGCATTACGGTAGATACAGATACGGCATCCGTCGGATTCTTCGCCTATCCTGAGGTTATTTCAAACGGACAATGCACGGACACCGTTTTTCACTTTTACGAAATCAAAGCTCAGCCCGAAATCCAATGGGCCACCCAAGCGGCCTCTTTTTGTATCGATGACAGCCCCGTCCTTTTGAATGTAAGCCCTTCGGGCGGAGTACTCAGCGGTAATGGTCTTGTTGGAGATTACTTTGATCCGAGCTTGGCCGGTGCTGGAGTGCACGAACTTATTTATTCGATCGATTGGAATGGCTGCACGGATTCAGACACCTTGATTTTTACCGTGACTCCATTGCCGGTAGTTGGTTTTAACTCAACTCCCGATACTTTGTGCATTAATAACGGTCCGATCACTTTAAATCCTTTTCCGGCGGGGGGTACCCTTTCTGGTTCGGGCATCAGCGGCCTCGTTTTTAATCCCGCCGTAGGCGGAGTTGGCACCCATACCATTCTGTACAACTTTACAGATCCACAAGGCTGTGAAAACGCGGATTCCATCGCGATTACCGTTGTACCTACAACAACGCCCAGTATTCAAATGCCCGATAGTATTTGCCTTTCGAGCAATAGCCTCCAACTCTCTGCTACCCCCCTTGGAGGAAGTTTCTTCGGGCCGGGCGTTTCCGGAAGCACCTTGAATGTTTCAGCAAACACCGTGTACACAGTGGGCTACTCGTTCACCAATTCGGCTGGATGCTCGGATACCGCCTACCATGCTATTTATGCCGAATTGAACCCTGTGGTTTCAACGGTCGATGTTGGCCCTATTTGCATCGATCAAAACACAATTGTGCTCAATAACGCGCAACCCCTTGGGGGCACTTATTTATCTACTGCCATTTCGGGACAATCCCTGAATTTAGGTTTGCTAGGCGCTGGTGTACATCAAATCGACTATGCGTTTACAACGGCGGCCGGATGTGCGGATACAAGTACGTTCACAATTAGTATTGATCCGTCCGTTACGGCTTCATCGCAAGGAGTTCCAGACACACTTTGTGCGGCCGATGCTCCATTAACGCTATTAAGCAGCGCCTTCATAAATTCATTTATTGACGACTCGCTGGCCCTTCAAATTGACCTGGCGGCATTGGATACGGGTTGGCACATTGTACAAACCGTCACTTTCAACACTACCTGTTCCGATACGGTTAGTCAAAGTTTCTGGATCGGAGCTCAAGCCACTCTGGTGGCGCCCACTCCTTCAAATGTTTGCATAAACGATGGTCTTCAGCCACTGCCGAGTATTTTGCCTTCGGGCGGACTTTTCACCGGACCCGGAATAGTAGGAAGCGACTTTAATCCAAATCTTGCCGGACCCGGCAATCACACTTTTTGGTATCATTATCAATCGGCCGGAGGTTGCCTAGATTCTGTTTCATTCAACTGGATTGTCACGAATACCCCCTCGTTAACGATTAATGATTACGGAAATGCCCTTTGCGAAAACAATCCGCCCGAATTGCTCGATATGGCACAACCTCAAGGAGGAACATATTCAGGTCCGGGGGTTACGAGCGGATTTTTTGACCCTCAATTGGCGGGTGCGGGAACGCATATCCTAACTTATTCCTACTCGAATGCGGCCGGCTGCACATCTGACACCTCCCTTGTTTTCGACGTATTGGCATTGCCCAACACCATATTATCGGGGTTACCCGATTTCTGTGTCAATGACCCCGCTTTCGCCCTCACGGGCGGATTCCCAGTCGGCGGAACCTATTCAGGTGTGCTTGTAAGCAACGGACAACTAGACCCGGTTGGCACGGGTATATTCCAAATCGCCTATACCTATTTCGACACCATAACAGGTTGCGACAACACCGCCATTGACAGCATTGAAGTTTTTGATTTGCCTCCGATTCCGACGATTACCCAGGTCAATAACGAACTTGTCGCACCTTCGGGCTCGTATCAGTATCGCTGGTATTTTAATGGAACTTTAATTACTGGGGTAACGGGCGCAACACACATCCCCTCGTTAGACGGAGATTACGTCGTAGAAATTGAAAATGGTGCGGGATGCATCAATTCTTCCCTGCCATTTACGTATTCAAGCATTGGATTTGAAACTTCAGAAGATCCCGTGTGGAGCCTCTATCCGAATCCAGCCAAAACGGAAATTCACCTCAAAGGATCCGATGAAGCCTTAGAGTGGACTTTATTTAGTTCATCCGGGCAAATGGTTGCAAAAGGAACAGAACGGCGCATCAACATCGCTCTTTTTGCTACCGGAAAATACGTACTACAAATCGTTAGCGCTTCTGATTCCGCCGCGCTTCCGCTACTTATTCAACGATAGTACCACCGGTGACCAGAGCATCGCATTCCGACTAATTTAGTCCTTTGGCCCCCACGCCCTTTTCTTGACCTCCGCAGCACGTTCCTTTGACTCATGAAGTTTTGGTTAGGTTGCGCGATGTGTTTAGGGCTTGGGTGTTGCGGTCAAGTTACTCCGTTCCGGCTTCCGCCGTTAGAACAGGGATTGGCTGGGTCCGGACTCCTAAGCTCTTGTGAAGGTTCGTCCGTTCTTCCCACCTCATCCGAGCCGGATGAAGGAATGCGGGCGATCCTTTACCACAGCGCCACCACTTCACCTTCGGAACTCGCACAATTCGGTCTTCGCTTTTTTGGCGGGTCTAAACGCTATTTGTGGTCTGCAGACATCCATCGCAACGGATGGCAAGGACATAACACCTATCAAATTCGAGCCGGTTTATCACTGCCTTTAAAAGAGCATCGAATGGGTGTCCGACTTTGCGCTGAACAGTGGTTTCCGACCGAAGGTCGCATTCCCTATCGACTTTATCCAGAAATCGCCCTTTGGTCTACCTCAACAGGCAAATGGAACTACGGTTTTGTGCTTTCGAATCCGATTCGATCTCGCTGGTCCAATGAAGGGCCAAAAACCGCTATGGTCGCTACGGCCGGAATTCAATATCAACTATTGACCGATTTAGTTCTCACAGGATCATGGCGTGTCAGCGACTCAAAGAATCGAACTTCTATAGGCGCTGAATGGAAAGCAAAACCCTTTTGGGGATTCGTTATCGGATTGAGTGCCGACAACAACTGGGGGTCCATTGGGTGGTGGATCAATAATGGTCATTGGCGCCTGCACTCGTCGATACAGTTTAATCAATTCTTAGGATGGGGCTATCAAATCGGATTATTATATTTCTTCTACTAGCGAACCTTCCCGTTCAAGCTCAAATTGACCAAGAGGAATTAGAGACCTTTAACGATGGACTTTCGGCCAATTTGGTTCAAGATCAGGAACAGTTAAGCCATTGGCTCCAAGATCCGTTGAACTTGAACGAAGCAACCATGGACCAGCTTCTTCAGCTCCCGGGAATGGATAATATCCGGGCCCATCAACTCACCGAATACCGCCGACTCGTCGGAGTAATTCGTTCCAAGTACGAATTGATTGACTTAAAGCATTGGGACCAAAAATTCATCAGCTCAATAGAGTCTTACATTATTTTAGGGCCCCTTCAAAGGAAAAAAAATATGCTATACGGCTATTGGAAACACGAACTCATTATCCGATCGAAGAGGGTGATCGAAAAACCATTGGGCGCACGCGAAGGTCAATACATCGGCGATGCACTGAATCATTATCTCAGGTATACGGGGAATAAAGGCAAGCGTATTCAATGGGGTCTTGCTATGGAAAAGGATGCTTGGGAGCCCTTTTATCACAAAGAAAAATGGAGGAGTCACCGGTCGGGATTTGTGCAAATAAGACCAGAATGGGTGGGAATTAAAACAATCCTCCTAGGAAGTTTCCGATTGAGTATTGGGCAAGGCATCGTTTTGAAGGATGGATTTCGACCATCAACAGGACCCCAAATCCGAAATACGGGAATCATTCAACTTCGCGGTCACGCCAGTTCAAACGAGTCGAACTTTCAAAATGGAATTTTCATCCGTGGATCTTTATGGCAAGTTCATTATGGAATTTGGAGAAGTGCTACCCGGAGAAGCATGCGCTACGACACATTGAGCCAATCGTTAGTTACTTGGTACTCGGACGGAATCATGCGCACAGAAGGGCGGAATTCCTTTTTTAATAACTCAAAAGAAGGCCGTATTGGCGGATTCCTGCACTATCAATCGCCCGCCTTTCAACTGGTTACAGCACTCGAAAGGCGGTTTTGGAGCTGGGAATTCCAAAAAGAAGGTCGGCGGCTTGTTCATATTCAAAACTGGACTTCCGCGTTCGTATATCGCAACTCATGGGGCAGCATCAGAACGGAGTACGCCCATTCGGAAGGTAGAAACGCAATGGAAGCAGAACTCCTACTTATTCCAGATGACCAATGGAAAATTCGCTGGGTAAACGGATTTGTACAAACGCATAGACAGCGAACCGCACCGAACTTCGCACAAAGTATTCGCGACTTTCAGGGGCAATTATCGACGTTGGAGTGTTTTTGGAACCCCTTTCCATTCCAACATTTTTATATGCTCCTTTCGAACTCCGTTCATCGGCGCGATGCCACTCCAGGCTCCCCAATAGAAGTCCAAAAACGATGGTCCGCGCAACATCGGTACGAACTTCGATCGGGGCTATCGATACGAACAGATGTACAATATAATCAGCAAGAACAACGAACGCAATTCCGCTTTCAGTTTCGAAAGAAGCACCATCGGATTCAATTAACCCTGCGCGGCCAATGGAACAAGAGTGAAATCGGAGAAGGATCGTTAGCATTCATAGATTGCCAAAACCAGCTTGGAGAAAAAAGCCGATTATATGCGCGGTTTTCGATATTCCAAACGACCGATTTTAATCATCGGCTATACGCATATGAAAACGATGTGTTATATGCCTTTTCAGTTCCTGCCTTCTACGGAAACGGACACCGATTCTACCTAATGATTAAAATGAATTCAGGTATTCACACTATATGGATCAAAGGCGCTATGACCACTCTTTGGGATAAAAAAACAACGGGATCGCTGCTTGAAGAACGCATCGGACCGCACAGGTCCGAAATCACAGTTCAATACAAAGTACGCTTGTAATTAGCGAACCCAAACCGCCGTACATTGATCAACGCCAGATCCGTCATCGACGCCATACGTAAGTGTAACCTCGGAAAAATCAATCCCGCTTTGACCAGAACCACTTACCTCGCTACCGGAAACTGTTTGTAGGGGAATAAACACGTTGTTATCATTCACCTCCATTACCGTAAGGGTATTATTTCCTAAACCGTAAAAATTCGTAACCCAAATATCCGTCAAACTAGTATCTGACTTTGAGACCTCTATCGCATAGGTCTGATCACCGAAAAAATCAGAGTCTTCTGAAGCGGTCCATGAGCCAACATATTCATCGCGTAAATCGAAATCTGGATCTACGGGATCCTCTTCACACGATACGAATAGGAGTAAACTTAAAGAAAGGCACAGGGTGAGTTTTTTCATAGGATCAATTGTCATACTCATTCAACGAGAAAGTACGCGCAGTATTTTGGTCTGCAATTCCAAGGGATTAAATGGCTTGGTGACATAGTCGTTCATTCCTGCAGTGTCGACGTATTCCACGTTCCCGGTACGTTTTGAAATGAGGTGAATTCTCCAGTGGGAAGGATCTCTAATTGCCGCTCCCAAAAAAAAGCCCAATCGCCCGAAAGTTCGAGTGAGCCATAAGTCTCAAAATCCCAATTGGATAAGTCCAGGTACCCATTCTCCGCCTTCGGATATTCCGATGGCCGACGATTTTTATTCGAACAGGCCCCAAAGAAAAGTCCTGCGATTAGGGTAAGTACAATTAGTGGGGTTCTCATAGTGAATGAAACTCCCCCTAAAGTACATCAAATGATAGAATCAGGGAAGTAAAGAATCGATTAGACTATCGGCTGCGATTTCAGGCAGCGTCACTTTTAGGCTCGGGGTTCTCTCCATCTCCCGGCGAATCGCAAATAAAGCCTCCTCATTTCGCGCCCAAGCACGCCGGGCAATTCCATTATTCACATCGTAAAACAACATGGATTCAATGCGCTCATCAGCTTCCGAAGAACCATCGAGAAGCATCCCAAATCCACCGTTAATTACTTCTCCCCAACCAACACCGCCACCGTTGTGAATACTTACCCAAGTAGCACCTCGAAAGCTATCTCCGATCACATTTTGAATAGCCATATCGGCAGTAAACTGCGATCCGTCGTAAATATTACTCGTTTCGCGATAAGGAGAATCCGTTCCGGAAACGTCGTGATGATCGCGACCCAAAACGACCGGACCTAGTCGCCCTTCCTTTATTGCCTTATTAAAAGCCAGGGCAATTTTAACACGGCCTTCTGCATCGGCATACAAGATCCGAGCTTGCGAACCCACTACCATTTTATTCTCTTGGGCACCGCGGATCCATTGAATATTATCAGCCATTTGCTGCTGAATTTCGGCCGGACTCCCCAATCGGATTTCCTCCAATACCTGACAGGCAATGTCATCCGTCAACTGCAAATCGTTTGGATTCCCACTGGCACATACCCAACGGAACGGACCAAATCCATAATCAAAACACATCGGTCCCAAAATATCTTGAACGTAACTCGGGTAGCGGAAATCAATGTTATTCTCGGCCATTACTTCGGCACCCGCTCTGCTCGCTTCTAATAAAAATGCATTCCCGTAATCGAAAAAGTACATGCCGTTTTCGCACAGTGTATTTACCGCTGCCGCATGGCGCCGCAAGCTCGACTGAACGAGTTTCTTAAACTCCTCGGGGTCGTTGGCCATGAGTTCGTTCGACTCCTCGTATGTGCGTCCGACCGGGTAGTAACCACCCGCCCACGGATTGTGCAACGAGGTCTGATCTGAGCCCAAGTGAACGCGAATTTTTCGGGCCGCTAGGCGCTCCCATAAATCGACGATATTTCCCAAATAAGCAATGGAATGAGCCTCCGACTTTTCCATGTACGCAAGCGCAGTATCAATCGCCGTATCCACGTCTACAATAACCTCATCGACCCAGCCTTGCTCGTGACGTTTGTACGCCGCTTTAGGATTCACTTCGGCCGAAATACTCACCACGCCCGCAATATTCCCTGCTTTGGGTTGCGCTCCCGACATCCCTCCTAGTCCGGCCGTTACAAATAACGTTTGGCCCAACTCTTCTACGGAGCGACCTAATTTTCGGGCGGCATTTAAAACCGTAATTGTGGTTCCGTGCACAATCCCCTGTGGACCTATATACATATAGGATCCGGCAGTCATTTGCCCATATTGGGTGACTCCGAGTGCATTGAATTTCTCCCAATCGTCGGGTTTACTGTAATTCGGAATCATCATTCCGTTCGTTACAATTACCCTTGGCGCCTCTCGGCGCGATGGGAAGAGCCCCATCGGATGACCGCTGTACATATGCAAGGTTTGCTCTTCGGTCATTTCCGAGAGATACTGCATCGTAAGCAGGTACTGCGCCCAATTCTGAAAAACAGCTCCATTTCCGCCATAGGTAATGAGTTCGTGTGGGTGCTGTGCTACTTTCGGATCCAAGTTATTCTGAATCATGAGCATGATAGAAGCGGCTTGTTGGCATTGTGCTGGGTATTCCGAAATCGGACGTGCGTACATATCGTATTCTGGACGAAACCGAAACATGTAAATCCGGCCGTAGGCCGCTAACTCAGCAACGAATTCAGGAGCGAGTTCCGCATGCCAGGCTTTTGGAAAATAGCGTAACGCATTTCGAAGCGCCAACTTCTTTTCTTCGGACGATAAAATTTCCTTTCGCTTCGGAGCGTGATTGATTTCCGTATCGTAGGGTTTTGCCTGCGGTAATTCGGAAGGAATTCCCTGTTTAATTTGCTCTGAAAAAGAAGTGCTAGCGTTCATCAAATTATTTCTTTTTGAATTCATATGGACAATGGCGGCAACTGTTTTGACAGCAATATCCGCGCTTTAAATGGTATTGCTCGGTGAACACCAAAAAACCCTCTTTAGTTTTGTAGTAATCGCCCGGGTCTAAAGATCGAAATTGATCGAATCCGTCCATGCGGCAAATTTAGGTAATCTGAAGTGGATAAAACGGGGCCAAAAAAGCTTTCGTAGGGGGAAACGATCTTATCTTTGTCTTATGGATTTCGAATTCCCCCATTTAGATGCGCCTCGTCAACCGCTCCCGCTTGCCGGCACCGATGGCTGGGTACTTCAGCGCGACGATTTATTGCATCCGGTAATTTCTGGGAATAAATGGCGAAAGCTGAAATATTTCATTGTGAAAGCGAAGGCCGATAAATACGATACCCTCATCACTTTTGGAGGTGCTTTTAGTAATCATCTGGCCGCAACCGCAGGTGCAGGCCATACATTCGGAATTAAAACCATTGGCATTATTCGCGGTGAAGAAGTGGATTTAAATAATCCAACGCTGCAATTTTGTGCCGATCAAGGAATGGAATTGATTCGGGTAACGCGCGACGAATACAGCCGAAAAGCCGATGAAAGTTATCGCGACGAACTGCATACTCGTTTTGGTCGTGCGTTTGTAATTCCGGAAGGTGGGGCACATTACCTCGGCGTCAATGGCTGTTTGGAAATTATTCCGCGCCGCGAGGCGGGTACTTGGGATCATATCGCCCTAGCGGGCGGAACAGGCACTACCGCAACCGGAGTGCTACTCGCTACCAAAGCGCCCACCCAAGTATGGGTGTATTCATCGCTCAAAGGAGGTTCCTTTTTACGCGAAGAAATTCAGCGGCTCGCTTATCGTTTCTTGTGGGATCATGACGCAGTGAACGATCTCTTGCAACGATTGCATATCGTTACCGATTTTCATTTCGGTGGATATGGAAAAGTGACCGACGAGCTAATCGATTACCTGAACCAATTTCATGAAGAGAGAGGGGTGCCACTCGATCCTATTTACACCGGAAAAATGATGTTCGGGCTCGATCACAGATCGGATCAGCACCTTCCGAGTCATTCAAAAACATTGGTGATTCACACGGGCGGACTCCAAGGAATTGCGGGAATTAATGCCCGACAAAGAAGTTTGGAAAGAAATTTGATACTGTACTGACCAAAATGTACGTTTGCCCTTCATAATGACGAGAACCCTTCTACTTTTATTTCTAGCGATATCAAGCTCAGTGTGCGCCCAAAAGGTGACTCGTGATCAATATATTGAGCGCTTTGCTCCGATTGCCGTCCAAGAAATGAAAGACTACGGCATTCCCGCCAGTATAACGCTTGCTCAAGGGATTCTGGAATCAGGCGACGGTAATTCACAGCTCGCTTCCCGAGGAAATAACCACTTCGGGATTAAGTGCCACGACGATTGGACCGGGAAAACAATTAAGCACGACGACGATCGGCGGAACGAGTGTTTTCGCGTATACGACGATCCATTTGACAGCTATCGCGATCACTCGCTGTTCCTAACGGAACGATCGCGTTACAGCGAACTTTTCAAACTTAAACCAACCGACTATAAAGGCTGGGCCCGTGGACTCAAAAAAGCGGGATACGCCACCGATCCAAAATATGCCGATCGACTCATCGACCTCATCGAACGTCATGAACTCTTTCGGTACGACACAAACCTCGACGTAGTAGTTCCTGAGCCGCGTGATTCAGCTTATTTCGATCGAAACGTTTTGGTGGTGACCTATCATCCGAATAAAATCAAATTCGTTCGGGTTCCTCTTGGATATACCTTGGAGCAAATTTCAGAGGAAACGGGTGTTTCTGTTCGTCGACTATTGAAGTACAACGAACTCCGATACGATCAAGAAGTAAGTCCGGGTGATCTGCTTTTCTTGCAACCCAAAAAGAAAAAGGCCATCGTTAAAACGCATCGGGTCAATAAAAACGAAACGATGTATGAAATTAGCCAGCAGTACGGTGTTCAACTTACCAAGCTCTATGAGCGAAACCGAATGGCCTTCGGTGAAGAGCCCAGTGCCGGTGACCTGATTTTACTCAAAGGAAGAGGGAAGTGATGAAGGCTGGGAGTGTGGCAAGTGTTTCACCAGTTTCAAGTGTTTCAAGTGTTTCAAGTGTTTCACCAGTTTCAAGTGTGGCAAGTGTGGCAAGTGTTTCTTTTTAAACCAAACACACTCGCTTACCAACAAATCTTTTTTTACTCAGCCTCCCCCGACCCACTCCAAAGGTGGACAATTTGTGTTAATCCAACGAATAATTATAAACGTATCCGTCGCTATCGAGCGTGATCAACTCCAGCTTACCATCTAGATCTAAATCACGAATCGTCATGCCCGCATCGCCGGGAACGGGGAAACCAGATTGGGGCTGACCCGCAGCATCGAGCAACCAAATATTTTTAGTCTCGCTCGATTGAAGTCCGATCGCAAAATGAGGTCCCATATCAAAAGTATATACCACTCGGTCGAGCGGATCAGAAGCCGAAAAACTATAGTTCACGTCGGGACCTGAAACACGAACTTCATTTCCTTCCAACACGATTTGATGGCCCTTAAAATGGTATAAACGAGCGTTAGAACTCGTAATACCAATGTCCGTTACGTCAACCGTTCCGTTCAAGAAAATACTGGTTAACTGACCCGTAGCCGACAACCCAACCAAGCGTGAATCGGCCAATGTAGCTCCTTTGATCACAAACAGTTCTGGATCTTTAAGATTCACAGCACCACTCATTTTCACCCGCTCTTGACCGCGACGATTACGCAAGGTAACTCCACCATCTGCGGTGAAAAAAGCGAGATAATCTTTACGGCCCAATTGAATTAATTGCGCTTGCCCAACTAAGTTTGAATTTGCCTTTTTGTACTCCCACCCTGATACGGGTTTTCCGTGCACATCGAATAATAAAATGCGCTG